>Ga0156825_116_pt4 | contig 32358 bp, 29 predicted proteins | sample RifOxyD2_FD_112125 | JGI IMG/M metagenome (GOLD analysis project Ga0156825, IMG submission 112125) | Candidatus Falkowbacteria bacterium RIFOXYD2_FULL_39_16
TTCCCCGTCGGCGCAGACGCTGTCTCCGCACCATTCGGTGGGGGGACAGTCGCTTGAGCAACTGGCGTGGGTCTCGGCCCCGTTGCAGACCCCGTCTCCGCAACGAGATTCGTCTGCATCACTGTCGCCGTCGGCGTCGGAATCGCTATCGGCATCGGAGTCGGCATCAGAGTCGCTGTCGGCATCGCTGTCCGCATCGGAATCGGCATCGACATCACCATCGGCGTCAGCGTCGCCGTCGGCTTCCCCGTCGTTGTAGTCGGGATCACAGGCGTCGCCGAGGCCGTCGCCATCAGAGTCGGGCTGATTGCCCTGCTCGTCAATGGCGGGGTTGGGGATCAGACGGCAGTTGTCGTCGACGTTCTGCACGCCGTCGCCATCGAGGTCATTGAGACCCCAATCGCAGGCGTCGCCGACGCCGTTCTCGTCCCGATCGCGTTGATCGGCGTTGGGGACGAACGGGCAGTTGTCCTCGGCGGTGACGATGGTGTCGCCGTCGGGATCCAACTCGTCGTCATCGTCGCAGGCGTCGCCGAACCCGTCGCCGTCGCTGTTGGCCTGATCCGGGTTGGGGGTGTAGGGGCAGTTGTCGCCGGCGTTGGAAACGCCGTCGCCGTCGGGGTCGGCTGCGGCGCTGTCGTCACAGTCGCCCCCGCAGTTACTGGCGTTCTCTGCATGGGTGCAGGCGCCGTCGCCGCAGAATGCGGGACAGTCGCCCGGACAACGAGACGCAGTCTCGCCGTCATTGCAGTAGGCGTCGCCGCAGAACGCGGCGCAGTCGGCGGGGCAGTTTGCGGGGTCCTCTGCATGGGTGCAGAACCCGTCGCCGCAGGTGGCGGGGCAGTCGTGCTCGCAGGTGAGCACGTCTTCACCGTCGTCGGAGCAGATGCCATCGCCGCAGGTGGCGGGGCAGTCAGAGGGGCAGGTCTCTGCGGTTTCGTCGTGCGTGCAGGCGGAGTCGCCGCACTGTTGCACGACCCTGAGGTCCAGCGGCTGCTCTTCACAGCCTGCTTGGAACGTTGCGATCGCCAAGAACGTTACGGCTACCAAGAAACTGTTCCTCGTCATCATCTCTCTACCTCTTTCAAACTGTTTGGCCTCATTGGCCTGTTATGGGGTCCTTTTGCCCCGCGTTACAGGCCTTTCGGCCTTTCGAAACTTTAGTATTGCTACCCTGAATGGAAAAATTATATTGTTCGAGCTTGTCGAGAACTTTTCCTATTAAAATTTAACTTCTCCACCCACCTACGCTAAAGCTACGGTGAGGCACGCAAAGTCAAAGATCAAATTTTAATTTCCCCATTCAGGGTAGCAAGTATTTGTTTATCTATTTTAAATTGTCAATGATCGTTTTTCAGGACTTACAGTCCTTTTGTAAAAGTATATTAATACTCTTGCAAAAGAACTTCAAGTGTAAAATAGGTTCCCAGGAGAAGCGACTTGAGTTGTGCTTGGAAGGCACCTTACTCAAGGGCTTCTCCGTGGGAGTCAAAATCTTCAACCTCTTTTCCTGTTACTCTTTGGAATGGAGTGCAGAATTTGAGGATTGCATCTAGGCTGACTTTTTTGGACCCGCGGTCAGCTCGCGGGCGGGATTCCGCTAGTAGCGGAGGGTCCCGCTGGTCGGAGAGTTCTCCGACCAGTCCACGCCGAGCCCGATCCCGACGCCAGCGCCAGTGAGCGCTAGCCCCGCCGCGAAGCTGATGATCGTCGCACACCCGAGGGCGTGGCGGCGACACCAGGATTCGCGGGCGTGCTCCTCGGCTTGGAGCACGCGCCGGTCGATGCGACCGTCTACGTTTGCCTCGTCGACGACCCGCTGCAGGTCGCTGAGGGAGAGGCCTACGGGAGGGGGCACGACTTCGCAGGCGTCGCCGATGCCGTCGCCGTCGGTATCGGCCTGGTCGGCATTGGCTACCTCGGGGCAGTTGTCAGTGGCGTTGAGGATGCCGTCGCCGTCCAGGTCGGTGGGGGGGGCCGGGGCGACGACCGGCGTGGGGGCGGGGGCGACGCAGCGACCGAGGCGCTGCGACCACCTCCACGGCGCCCACCTGGCCTCGCAGGCGTCCCGCTCCGACTGTTCGACCTGCTGAGCAGGGACGCACCGAAGTGCGATCCCCTCTGACGAAGGCGAGGAGCAGTCGGAGAGTGCCCGACCGTTGCGGTCGAGCATCAGCCGACCCTGTCCGTCTACACAGGCTTGCACCTGCGCGGCCGGGCAGACCAGCGCGCTGGCGACCACGACGGGGGCGGCGGGAGGGGGCGGGGCGGAGGGTTGTGCTTCGACGACCGAGGTCGTCAGAAGCGCCACGGCCAAGAACATTCCGGTTACCAGAATCTGACTCTTCTTCATGAATCTTCTCCCAAACTGTTGATGGCCTCTTCGGCCTGTGGGGCTCCTTTGCCCCGTGTTCAGGCCTTATGGCCTTTGTTTGTTGCTACCCTGCCACATACAACACTAAGTACTGTATATGGTAGGGTAGCAAGTATTGTTGATTTTATCAAAGAACTTTTTTTGCCACTTGGCCACGTACGAGATTTAGGTTAATTGGCTGACTCAGCATGGGATAAGCTTTGAAGATTATTGTTTACTGAGCACTTGAATGAACCTATATCTCGTACGTGGTGGAGTAGCAAACTTCAGTTTGCGTCGTTGACGCAGACTAAAGTCTGCTATTCCGTCTCGCCCTAAAGGGCGGTCTCCGTTCGTCGGAGGGATCGGAGTCCTGCCTTTAGGCAGAGACATTTTATTGATCCACACCGCAGTCTAAGACGGGTATTACTGTTGTTCAGTATTTTATTCTCTTACTAAATAGTTGATGCTGTATCTGATTTTATGGGTTAGGAAAGATATTATCTTTCTTTAAGACCCCTCTTATACTTAATCATTTAGTAAGGAATAAAGCTTCTTAAACTGTGGTGTGGTTCACCACGTACGAGATTTAGGTTAATTGACTAACTCGGCGGAGCAATAATCTTTGAAGGTTATTGTTTACTGAGTTTTCGATGAACCTATATCTCGTATGTGGTTCAATGATTTCCACCCCAAAGGCGTTTGGCTTGAAAGTTTTGTTTTGTTTTAAAGAACGAAAGGGTTATTTTCGGCTTCTCAAATAAGCCAAAGTTATCCCTAGACCTCCAGTATAATAATCTTTCGTTACGAAACGCAGTAATTTTAGGCGAAAATTGTGAAAAGCGAGGAGAGATATTGGTAATACCTCGACGAGCTTTGAACAATTTGGAGCCAAAATTACTAGTTGCAGTAGAAAGGATTATTGTACTGGAGGTCTTGTATCAAGCCAAACTTCTTTGGAGCGGAATACTTGTTTAGTAGAGGTGAAACCTCTATCGCGATAGAGGTTTCACCTCTACCCGCCTCCACGCCTTCTTTCAAAGAGCCTCCCTTGTCTCGCCGTAGCCTTAGCGTAGGCGGACTTCGTCTCGCCGTAGCCACGCACTTGCGGGGGCGTAGGCGGACTCGTATCCTGACCTAATATAATACCATAAAATACAAAAACTGTCAAGGGGTCCTGACAGTTCTTGTTATATAGATTGAAGTTTCTTTGTGTGTGGACCCCGTCCAAAGTACAGGTTAATTGCAGGACTCAGTAAACAATTAATCTTTTGAGATTATTGCTCTGCGGAGCAGACGGATTAACCTAAACTTTGGACGGGGTGGACCCGACGGGACTTGCACCCGTTTCGTCAGGTGTCAATGCTGACATAATAACTATATATACTACGGGCCCGAGTCCACACATTGTTATTATAAACAAAAAGAGTCTCTTTTACAAGAGATTCCTTTTGTTTTTGACACCTGACGAAACCCGCAATATACGGATTGCCAGCATTTGTATTTTAAGTATAGCAGATCTAATTATTCTGTCAAATAAAGTTCTAATGCTTCTTCTATGGCCAAAAGAGCCTCTTTTTTAGTATCGCCAAAGCTAGAGATGCCAGTATTGAGGTTCCAGGATACATAGCATTTTCCCTCTTTCCATACTACATTTTTAAAGTTTATTTTGTCCATAATGATAGAATTTAACTTTATTTCTTAAATAATACCATAGTATAGAGTTTAAGTAAAAAAAGCAGCATTTCTGCCGCCTTTTTTATTTACTTTAATTCAAACTATCGTACATGCTTTTAATCGGCTCTTCAGGGGCGGGTTTTTCTTCAAGCTCCTCCCTAAAAGGCATTTCCGGCTCTATTGGGTGGGAAATGGCCGGTTTTCTGTAGAAAGAAAAGTCTCTTATTCTATCGTTATATCCCCGCATAGCCGGGTGATAAGTAAGTAAGGTGTAGGTAATACCAGCCAAAAGGCCCAAGATTAAGCCCATTAAGCCATTTAAAAGCAAATTCGGGCGAACCGGGTAAGAAGAGGCAAGGGGAGAAGAAACCATCAAGATTTGCAATCCGGCCATACCAAAGTAGTTTCTACCTTCGCGGGACAAAACGTCGGAAATTGATTTGGCAAGCAGTATGGCTTGGTCTTTGTTTTTATGATAAACGGTAATATCAACCATGCCGGAACCATAGATAACCTCGGTTTCTACGGTTTTTTCCCATTGTTTTCTCTTTGTTTTCTCTTTTTTACTCCAAATATTCTCCAAATTAGAGTTTTCTCTGGTTACTTTGTCAAAAAAAGAAGTGGTGGGAATAATTTTAGCGATATTCTCACTGATCATTTCCGCTGATTTTAAAGCGCTATAAGCATCCATGCCTGCGCCAGCCGGAATGACTAAAAGGCGGGTTTTGGCGCTATATTGAAAAGGCTGAATAATACTTAAAATTAAGCTTAAAATAAGAGCGCCACAGGTAATTGCCAGCACAAGGCGTTTTTGGTCTTTTAAGATTTTTAAATAGTCAATAGGCATAGCTTTATATTATAGTTAAAAATTAACTAGTAAATATAGCAGAAATTGGGGAGTTTGTCAATGAGACTCGCCTCAAAAAGATGGGGACGGGCAATATTCAATTTTAAAGAAATAACCATCTCGGAAATTTCAAATTCCAAAATCCAAATGTCAAATCAATGTTTTAAGCACCAAATCCAAAATCACAAGCTCCACCACGTGCAAAGTTTAGGTTGCTCAAAGTATCCAGTGGAACAATAGCCTACGAAGTCAGTTGTTTACTCCAGGCTATAAATTACCTTTACTTTGTCCGTGGTCCAAATAAATTCAAATATCTAATGCTCAAAATTCTAAACAACGGTTGTTTTGAACATTTGAATTTTGGTCATTGTAATTTATTTGGGATTTGTAATTTTGAATTTGTGATTTGCTATCCGGTATTTGAGTTTTGAGATTATTTGCAGTCTATTTTTCCCCTAACTCCACCTCCAAAACTATTTCCTTTCCCTCTCTCAAAATTGTCACCTGTATCTTCGCCCCTGGGGCATAATCCCTCACGATTTCGGCGAGATCGGTTTTTTGAGTAATCTCGTCAGAATTGATTTTTAAAATAATATCGCCGTCTTTTAGGCCGGCAGTCTCGGCCGGACTGTTTTTTGTAACCCCAACAATTCCCGAAGCTTTATCATTTGTGATTAATGCCCCGGCAGTTTTGCTTTGATTAAAACTTTCTTTAAGACCCGGAGAATTGGCAAGATCCAAATAGTTTACGCCAAGATATGGTTGTTTTATTTTTTCGTTTTTTATAAGAGCCAGAAAGTTTTTCTGCCAGAAATTGGCTGGCATAACAATATTTTCTTCTCCAGAGGTAGTCGAGGAGAGACCGACCAGTTTTCCGTTAAGATCAAAAAGGGGAGCGCTAATAGCGCTCTTGCCACCGAGAAGGATAAGCTCAAAGCTTCTTTCGGAAGACAGGAGGAGATCTTTTGGATCGGCGATTTTTTTGTATGGAATAGTTTTAATCTCGGCTAACCCGAAAGAATGTTTTTCTGCGGGGAAAATTATTTTTTCTCCCAAAGAGAGGTCATCGTAACTTCCCAATTCCGGGACGGGAAGATTTTCCGTTTCTATTTTTAGAAAATAAATTCCGCTTGCTTCGTCAAAAATAGTTTTTTGCGGAGTGAATATTTTTTTGTCATTGGTTACTACTGCAAAGCGATTTTTAGAATCGACAAAAGCTTTTCCGCGCGTTGCGACCCAACCGTCGGAAGTCAGAATGACGCCAAGAGCGACGCGATCTTTTTCCAAATAAATTTGTCCCAAAGGATCTTTGGCGACCGGTTTTTCAAGATATATATCCAAAACAGTCGGCAATAATTTTTTGTAAGTTTCAAGAATTTTTTCTTCGGTGTTGTTTTTTTCTTCAACTACCTTTTCTTTTTCTCCGCCAAGAACAATAATTCTATTGGGAGAAATATAGGCGGAAGAAATAAGCCCGCCGACAATGCCGGAGGCTAGACCGAAAAGGGTGGAGAGGAGGATTAGTTTGAGGGGTTTGGACATAATATTATTATTGTATAATTCAAAATTGGTGAATATTTTTAATAAAGCACCAAATCCAAAATCACAAGCTCCACCACGTGTAAAGTTTAGGTTGCTCAAAGTATTCAGTGGAACAATAGCCCACGAAGTCAGTTGTTTACTCCAGGCTATAAATTACCTTTACTTTGTCCGTGGTCCAAATAAATCCAAATATCTAATGTTCAAAATTCTAAACAATTATTGTTTTGAACCTTTGGATTTTGAGCATTGTAATTTATTTGGGATTTGTAATTTTGAATTTGTAATTTACCCTATATCCATTTCGCCGTCACGAGTAAAACAATCATTATCAACCCGCAAAGGATAATATATCTTCTAACCAGCATTTTGCTCAGTCTTCCCGTAAGGCGAAGGCGCATGATGTTATTTAAAAAGTAAAAAATGATAGTGACTATCAATCCGTTTACAAAGTAGGCGGTGGGCAGAAAAGAAACCGTCCAAAACGTTTCAAACAATACAAGACAAATCACAACCAGGTGCAGAAGGGCAGCGCTCGGTTTAATCTTATTAACCCAGATTATCTGAAAAGTCAAGACCAGTGAGGCAAAAAGAGAGATTAAAGAAAGTTGCCACAGGGGAGTATTTAAAAAGACAAAAAAGCCGAATAGGCTGGAATTAAGGAAGAAGACGGAAGAGAGATTGAGGTAGTTGGACATGTTCTCGAGAGAATTGATTTGGTATTTTTCGTGTCGATAGATATAGGTGTAAATATTTTCCAAAAAGATGCCCAAAAAAAGGCTTAACGCCAAAGCCAAGAGATGTTTCGCGAAAAAATTTTCAATGAAAAGAATAAAGAGGAGACCGCTTACAATGAAAGAAAGCGGGGTTAAAAGATAAAACCAGCGCGCCTCAAGTGTAACCAACCCCTTGCCAATTATTCTCCATGTGCCCACGCTTATGATAACGAGAAGGGCTAGAATAAAAAAGTAAATAAAATCAGGCTTTAGATAAAAAAATTCTAAAGTTAAAAAAACAAGAAGTGGGGTGATGATGGGAATGAAACGTTTTAGGAAAAACACGGTATTAAATTATAAATCTAAAATTACAAATCTCAAATAAATTACAATGACCAAAATTCAAAAACATTAAACTCCTTCTGTCATTTCGAGCTTGTCGAGAAATCCCATAATATTTCTTTAACCACAGTGTGAGATCCTTGCACCACTCGCTGAAGCTTTAGCGACACGCGGTCGACAAGCTCGGGATGACAGCTTTGACTGGCTTGTTTAGAATTTTAAACATTGGCTATTTGAATTTATTTGGGATTTGTAACTTTGGATTTGGTGCTTTTAATATTATTTAAAATAAAAAATGAAATTTGGGATTATTCTGTCTGCATCACAGCATCCACGGCAGATTTTATTTTTAATTCTCCATTATCAAAAAGATCAATGCTCTTTATCGTTCCGGCTTTGCCGATAGTCTCATTAATGATGTTGATTTGATTATTTAAAACTATTTTTACAATTATATTTCCGATAAATCTTGGCAAGGGGAGTGTCCCGATTTTTAAATTTGTTGTTTCTATTTTTATTTTATTACCATCGATTTTTGGTAAAAAACCAAAGGTAAGATATATTTTTTTGGAAGAGTTGATTTTGCCAAAAAGTTCTACTTGTTTGGCCACGATGGATATTTGAGAATCTTTGGGGTCAAAAAATGAGGTTCCTTTTAAAAGAGAAGTTAGTTCCTTTTCGCCAATAGCTATGTCGAATTCCAGTGTATCAGCATCATTGTTTTGCTTTATTTGTTTTAATGTTTGTTCTTCCAGTTTCTTTTCAAAATCAATTTGCGGATTTTCCGAAGGCAAAATACTTACTATTTTTTGCGGGACAGGAAGGTGATAAAAAATTTTGGTGAAAATGGGGATATCAACAAGACCTGTTTTAGCTATACCTGTTGCTAAAAATCCGAGAATGACTAAAACAAATAATAATTCCGCTCCGCACGAGAGCAATAATTTTTTTCTTTTTTTACTTTTTTCCTCTAAAACTAATTCGTGGCGTATTTCGTCTTTTAATTTTTCTCTTTCGTCCTTGACTGTTAACCACGGAGAACGGGAATCGTCGTCGTCAATACGAGACATAAATAAAATTAAAAATGTAAAGTTAAAAGTGAAAAGTTGCAAAACTTCGTAACGGTTCTATTGTATGGCGGGTAATCAATTTTCTTTAAAAAAGAAGTCTTGCAATAAGATACTCAAGGCGCTCGCAACCGGGATAGCCAAAGCTACGCCGACGACTCCGGCTGTTTTTGCGCCGATTATAATTGCCAAGATGGAAATAATCGGATTTAACCCCACCGCTTTTTGCATAACCTTTGGCACAATAAGATTGTTTTCCAGCGCTTGAAGAACGATAATAAACGCAGCGGCTAAAAGAGCGGTCGTGGGCGATTGACCAAAAGCGATAAAAACAACTAAGATTCCCGTGAGCCATGGGCCGATATAGGGGACAATCTCAAACATTCCGGCAATAATGCCGAGAACAAGAGCGTAATCAACTCCTAAAATTGTAAGGCCAAGAAAAACACAAACGCCGATAATAAAGCAGAGAATCAATTGCCCCTTCAACCAAGCGCCCATTTTATTTTTTACCCGTGTCGCCATTTCCGTAACATAAAGCTGATATTGAGAAGGAATAAGGCGCAGGGCCATTTTTTTGATGTTTTTTTCATCTATAACAGTGTAGAATGTTAGAAAAAGAATCAAAACCATAGAGGCTACCCCTCCGACGATCCCGCCGAGTCTGGAAAAAATTCCCGCGGCAAAGTTTGTCTCAATATTTTTAAGCCAGTTTTGCAATGTTTCCGGATTATATTGCGCTAAATATTGGTTTTCTCCGAGAGATTTTATTTTTTCCCAGTAAGCGGGGACTTGATTGGTCAGTTGGTCGAATTGAGCAGTAAGGGGAGGAATAATTAAAACAATGAAAAGGCCGATTAATGAAATTAAAACCAAGTAGACCAGAAGAACGGCGAGCGTACGGGGGATTTTTTTCTTTTCAAACCAATCCGCTAAGGGGTCAATTAAAATAGCCAGAATTAGAGAAACAACCAAAAGCGAAATAACATCTCTGATAATAAAGACAAAATAGAGAATGGCTAAAGTTAGAATTACTTTTATGATTGTCGCGGTTGAAATGCTAAAAACAGTTGGTTTTTGTTCGGGCATAAAATATTTGGAATGATGAATTACATAGCTAAAGTTTAGCATAAAATTGAGGTTTTGGGTAATATTGAGTACAATATATAAATCCAAATTACAAAGCTCAAATGCCAGATGATAAATCACAAATCCAAAACAGTTGTTTTGAATATTTGGATTTTGGTCATTGTAATTTATTTGGGATTTGTAATTTTGGATTTGGTGCTTAAAACATTGATTTGATATTTGGATTTTGGAATTGAGCTAGGTCAATTTAGCTTGAGTGTTTTTAATTATATTTTAATGCTTAGTGTCATCACAAAAAATAAAAGAGCTTACTTTGATTACGAAATCCTCGAAAAATACGAGGCTGGTTTGGTTTTGGATGGGCAAGAGGTAAAATCAATAAAAACAGGGCATATTTCCATAAATGGATCGTTTGTAACCCTGAAAAGCAGTGAATGTTGGCTAATTGGAGCCACTGTTCCTCCTTATAAGATGGCAGGGCGCCTTATTGGCTACGAACCCGGCCGATCGCGCAAATTGTTATTGCATCGGCGCGAAATAGACAGTTTAATTGGTCAAACTAAGCAAAAAGGCTTGACATTAGTGCCCCTGGAAGTCTATACTAAAGGAGGTAAAATAAAGCTAAAATTTGGCTTAGCTCGCGGAAAGAAGAAGTACGAGAAGAGAGAGATTATCAAAAAACGCGAGACTGATAAAAAAATTCGCGAGGCGATGAAAGCGATGTAAATTTTAAGAAATCCTAAATCCTAAGCACTAAATCCTAAACAAATCCAAATATCAAATGACCAAAATCCAAAACAATTGTTTAAAACATTTGAATTTTGAAAATTAGAATTTGTTTAGAGTTTAGGATTTTGGATTTAGAGTTTTTTCCGTGGGGATGTCAGGTTTCGATAAGAGTTCTTTTCAAAATAAGCAAGTCGAGTATTGCTGTAATCTCGTTAAAACTTCGGCAAAACTATAAGTGCAAACTTATTTACAAAAGTTCAATCTGCGGTAGCTAACGCTTTCGCACCTAACTTTTCATACGCCATCGCCTAACGGCCGTGACGCATCGGTCGCCAATTCCTAATAAGCGGATCCCGGTGTCATAATTAGGATAGACAATTTTTCGCCTTTAAAAGTTGTTGAAAATAAAACAATAGGCTCGAGCGCGAGTAATTTTTCTAAATTACTACCTCGCGCTTCAAAAATAAATTTAGATAAACTTGTAGATTTATTTTGATATAAGGCTTTTAGACGCGGGTTCAACTCCCGCCATCTCCACCACGTCCAAAGCATAGGTTCATTCCCGACTCAGTAAACAATAAACTTTTTAGATTATTGCTCCGCCGGGCGAATTGATTAACCTAAGCTTTGGACGTGGTGCACCACTTCTCCTATGTTTTATGTCTATATAATTCAAAATTTGAAAAATAATCTTTACATAGGATTTACGGGTGATTTATCTAACCGAATAAAGGAACATCAAAGAGGAGAATGCTATACAACGAAAAGATTAACCGGCCCGTGGAATCTTATCTATTGTGAGGGGTGTCTAGACGACACGGATGCCAAAAAGCGAGAAAGATTTTTAAAGACTAGCAAGGGAAGAGAATTTATAAAAAATCGATTAAAATATTATTTAAAAATTAACGAGAAAAAACTTTGCGTATTTCACGAAGACAAGTAAGAAACGTTCAAGTAATCAAATATTGGATTAATGAACAAATCAGGGCCCCCGAGGTTCGGGTTATTGACGAAGAAGGATTAAATGTAGGCGTTATGCCAACAATGGATGCCGTTAAGCTTGCTCGAGAAAGAGAACTGGATTTGGTTGAAGTTTTTCCCAAAGCAGAACCGCCGATTGCCAAGATTACCGATTATGGCAAATTTTTATACCAAAAAGACAAGGAAGCCAGAAAACAGAAGGCAAAGCAGAAAAAAATTGAAATCAAGGGAATTCGTCTTTCTCTTAGAATCAGCGCTCATGACAAAGATGTTCGCTTAAAAAAGGCGAAAGAATTTTTGGAAGACGGAGATAAAGTGAAAATAGAAGTTATTTTAAAAGGCAGAGAAAAGCAATATACGAATATGGCTCGCGAGGCGGTAAATCAATTTATTGATTCTCTTGATAAACTTGTCCCGACAAAGATTGAGCAACAATTAATTTTTCAAGGAGGAAGATTTTCCGCGGTAGTTGGAAAAAAATAGCTATCAAACCATTAACTAACAACTATAAAACATAATATGAAAGTTAAGACACATAAAGCAGCCTCAAAAAGATTCCATGTGACAAAAAGGGGAAAGCTTTTAAAACGTTGTGCCGGACAAGACCATTTTAACGCGCGCGACGAAGGAAAAATTACCAGGAAAAAAAGAAGAGATGTCACAATTTCAAAGTGCTATGACAGATCTTTAAAGAAAATGATTATTACTTAATAATTTTATAATTTATGCCGAGAGTTAAACGAGGAAAAGGACATTTGAAGAGGAGAAAAAACTTGCTTAAACAAGTAAAAGGCTATCGTTGGGGGAGAAAAAGCAAAATAAAACTTGCCAGAACCGCCATGTTAAAGGCGGGTGTTTACGCTTACAGAGACAGAAGAAACAAAAAAAGAGAAATAAAAAAAACCTGGCAGATCAAGATAAATGCCGCTAGCCGAGAAAATAGCATCAGCTATAGTAAATTGATGGGTGCCTTAAGAAAGAAAAGTATAGAACTGGACAAAAAGATTTTGGCCAATTTGGCCGAACATCATCCGGCGGTTTTTGCCAAAGTGGCGGAAGAGGCGAAATAAAATGAAACAAGAAGAAAGGGCGAGATGCCCCTTCTTTTGTTTATAGAGCCTCGAGAATAGGAAAAATCTAAATCCTAAATCCGAAATCCTAAACTCTAAACAAATTCAAAATACTAATTTTCAAAATTCCAAACGGTTTTGTTTAGAACATTTGGATTTTGAATTTTGGATTTGTTTAGGATTTGGTGCTTAGGATTTAGGATTTTAATTTAGTCTTTAATTAGATAATTAATAATGCTATAATTATTTAAGGTTCTTAAAAATTTTTCTATGATTTTTCAATCAAACCTCCCGATAGACTGCGTTTTAGCTGTAACATACAAATGCAATTCGCGTTGCACGATGTGCGATATTTGGAAACTAAAAGAAAATAGCAATTTGGAATTGGATTATTATAAAAAATTACCAAAAACGCTTCGCGATATTAATGTCAGCGGTGGGGAGCCGTTTTTGCGACAAGACTTGGTTCAACTCATTAAGATTTTACGTAAAACCTATCCAAAGGCAAAAATGGTTATTTCCAGTAATGGTTTTCTTACGGATTTGATTAAAGAAAAAATGAGAGAAATATTAAAGATTGCTCCAAATATTGGTATTGGTGTTTCAATTGACGGCATTGAAGAGGCGCACGATAAAATTCGTGGTATTCCGGGCGGGTTTAAAATGGCAATTAAGACAATCAAAATGTTGCGAGAAGATTTGGGAATGAAAAATTTAAGACTGGCTTTTACTATTTCCAAAGAGAATGCATCCGAACTGAGTAAGGTTTATGATTTGTCGCGGGAGTTGGGAGTGGAGTTTACTCTTGCTCTTGCCCAAAGCTCGGAATTTTTCTTTGGCGGAAAAAGTGTAGAAGAAGCGCCTGATGAGAAAATCCTAAAAAAACAATTTGATTATTTAATAAAGACGGAACTTAAAAGTTGGCAGCCAAAAAAATGGGCGAGAGCCTATTTCGCCAAGAGTCTTTTTGATTTTGCAAAAACCGGAAAACAAGCATTGCCTTCAAGAGCCGGGCAGGATTTTTTCTTTTTGGATCCCTTCGGCAATGTTTATCCGTCAGTAATACATAACTCTGTCATGGGAAATGTTAAAGAAAAAGATTTTTCCGCGATATGGTTTGGAAAAGAGGCGGAAGAAGCTAGAAAAAAAGTTAAAGAATCAAATCAGGATGCTTGGATGATCTGCACCGCGCGGTCGGCGATAAAAAGGCACCCGATAAAAGTTGGGTGGTGGGTAGTGAGAAATAAAATTTTCTAATTTTTAATTTTGTAATTTTAAAATTGAATTATGCGGAGTGACAGCCTTTAGGCTGTTATGTTATGGGTAATAAGTTTAATAACACGCTAAAGCGTGTCAGTCCGTTCAAGTTTAAGACATTAAAAATTTTAAAACCATGTTCTCTAAACTATACAAGATATTATTTCCCGACGAAGCGCCGGAAAGACAGAAGGTTCTCTTAACGAGATCTTTTGTTTTGGTTTTGCTTATAGCCATTGTTGCCGTTTTTGCTCCATGGAAAATTACTATTGGCGTTCTCGCGGTAATCTTAGTCTTTCTTTTGTTTTTTAGGTTTATAAATTTGGGATTTTATCTTATCGTTTTCCTCTACCCTTTTATTTATTTGCAACTATTTATTGGTAGGGACATTAATATTCCCTATGTTGACGTAATCGCTATGTTTGTTTTTGCAGCATGGGGTCTTCGTTCTTTACTTTTACCTCCCCACGGCGGTTTGCTTCTTTTAAAAAGTTGGGGAAAGGGCGCAAAATTATCTTTAGAAAATTTTCCGGGGCTATTATTTTTTCTTCTTTTTTTTCTCGCGTCAATTCTTTCACTCATCAACACGGAAAGTTTCTTTTTTAGTCTAAAATATATTTTTCGTCCACTAACCTTTTTCTATTTGATGTTTGTTGTTTTGCCATACAATATTATCAATTCAAAAAAAATACTATTCAGGGTTTTTTGGATTTTATTTGGCGTTGGAATTTTTGTATCGTTGATGGGTCTTTGGTCTATAATTTTTTCTACATCAGAAGGTTTATTCAGAAGAGCTATCCCCGTAGAGATTTTTGGTATTCCCATTCTTGGCACCAATCATAACTTAATTTCAGAAGTTTTAATAAGCGTCATTCCGATTTGTTTTATATTAATCTGGGAAACAAACAAACTTTGGTTAAAGAAGTTTTTAATTGTTGGTTTATTGTTCATGATCGCAATAAACCTTTTAACTCTTTCTCGCACCGGTTGGATTGCTCTTACTTTAGAGCTAGCTATTTTAGTTTTTGTGAAATATAGGAAAAACGTAAAAAGTTTTGCTAAATTAGGTTTAATTATTTTTTTGATCGTTTCCCCGCTTGTTGTTTATGGTTATATTTTTATGACGAGCGAATTGGTAAGGGATTCTAATACGAATAGGTGGGCATTGACGATAATTGCTTTGGAAAATTTCTATGATCATCCGGTTATTGGTAATGGCGCGGGAACTTTTATAGAGCAGGTTTCAGAAGAGAAATGGTATATTGTTAATTATGGGAGTCCTTCGGAAGCTCACGGAGTTGTGCAAAAACTTTTGGCGGAGACCGGCCTTATTGGTTTTTTGACTTTTTTTGCTCTCCTTGGGTACATTTTATTAAGGTTAGTAAAAATATATCGTCAGATGCCGGAAGAAGAGCAATTTAAAAATATTATTTTGGCATTGATTCTTACGAGCTTGGGTAGTATAGTATTTCAACTTTTTCAGACATCCTATTTTGTTTCGAAATTTTGGTTACCACTCGGCATTGCCTTAGCCGCCGCGGGATTAGCCGAAGAGGAGGTTAGAGAAAAAAAGAGATCCAACTATGTTAAAGGATAAAATAAAAATTATTCATATCATTACGAGCCTTAACGTTGGCGGGGCAGAAAAACTACTTTTCGATTTGACCCAAAATATAGACAGAGAAAAGTATGAGTTAAAAGTGGCGACCGTGGTTAAGGGAGGAATTTTGGTTTCCGAATTTGAAAAAGCTGGCATCGAGGTTAAAATTTTCAAGAAAAAAGGTAAACTGGGGCTGGGAGTGATTTGGAAAATATTTAGATATTTAAGAAGGGAAAAGCCACAAATTGTCCACACTCATCTTTTTGGCGGGGATACTTGGGGCCGAATCGCGGCAATTCTAGCGAGAGTTCCGATTATTATTTCAACAGAGCACAATACAAATATTGATGAAGGAATATCAAAAAGGATAGTTAAAAAATTTCTTAGTTTTTTTACCGCAAAAATTATAGCCGTTTCAGAAGCGGTGAAAAAATATTCTATTCAAAAAGACCATATTAGTGGAAAAAAGATGGAGGTTATCTTGAATGGAGTTCAGATGAATAAATTTTTGTCTATTTCTCAAAAAGAATTCGGAGATCCGCCAATAATAGGGATAGTTGGACGGCTAGAGGAACAAAAAGGGCATAAATATTTATTTGAAGCTCTGAATTTATTAAAAGTAATACCCTGGACGCTTTGGATTGTTGGCGAAGGATCAAAAAAGGCAGAGCTTGAAAGATTGGCTAAAAATTTGGATTTGAGAGAAAGGATAATGTTCCTAGGGGCGAGAGATAATATTTCTGAAATTTTAGATAAAATTGATATTTTTGTTTTGCCTTCGCTGTGGGAGGGTTTGGGTATTGCCGTTATAGAAGCGGCTGCGGCAGGGAAACCTATCGTTGCCTCGAGAGTCGGAGGAATACCGGAAATTATTGAAAATGAACGGACGGGAGTGTTGGTAGAATCTAAAAATGTGAAGAGTTTGGCTGACGGACTGGAGCGTGTACTTTTGGGAGAAGGGGAGGCTCTTTTGATGGGGCGCTCCGCGCGGGATTATGTCAAGGAAAAATTTGATATTAAAAGAATGGTTAAAGAATATGAAAAGTTGTATGAGAGATTACTTAATTAAGCAAAAATTTTCATGAAAATTCTCCAAATAAACAAATTCTTCTATCATCAAGGCGGGAGTGAAGCCTACTTTTTTGGTTTGTCAAAAATATTGGAAGATCACGGTCACAAAGTAATTCATTTTAGCGTAAAAAATGAGAAAAACGAAAAATCAGATCAGCATGATTTTTTTATTAATGAAATAAATTTTGGAAAAAGAGAAACTATTTTTAAGGACATAAAAAAGTTCAGTCATTCTTTTTATTCGCTTGAGGCAAAGAAAAAACTGGAAAAATTAATTTTAGAAACAAAGCCGGATGTTGCTCATCTGCACAATATCTCCCATCATATTTCGCCTTCAATTTTTTCGGTTTTGAAAAAATACAAAATTCCGGTCGTTCAAACTTTACACGACTATCAATTGATTTGTCCGAACTATAGGCTTTTAACCCAAGGAAAAGTTTGCGAGAGGTGTAAAAGAAGAAAATATTGGAACGCGGTTATTTATAAATGCGTGCATAATTCAAGAATACAAGGTCTTGCCGAGTGCGTAGAAATGTATTTTCATAAAATTTTTAAATTTTACGAAAACGGGGTTGATTGCTTTATTACCCCATCAAAATTTTTGAAAGAAAAAACGGAAGAATGGGGGGCAGTTCCCTCGTCAAAAATTATTAGTATCCCGAATTTTATTGACGTAAATCAATATAAGCCAAGCTACGAGCCGGGCGATTACGCGCTATATTTCGGCAGGCTGTCCGAAGAAAAAGGAGTTGATGTTTTAATTGATGCTGTTTTGGGTACAAATATTAAATTAAAGATAGTCGGGAGTGGTCCAATGGCGGATGATGTCAGATGTCAGATGTCAGATGTCAGAGCTGACATTGAAATGATTGGATATAAAACAGGCGAGGAATTGCGTAATATTATTTGCGGGGCGAAATTTGTGGTTTTGCCTCCGATTTGGTATGAGAATTATCCGATATCGCTCTTAGAGGCGGGGGCGCTTGGCAAACCGATTATTGGCTCAAATATTGGCGGGATTCCGGAGATTGTGAAAGATGAGGTGAATGGTTTTTTGGCCAAGCCCGGTGATGCGAAAAATTTACGCAAAAAAATGGAATTGCTCTGGAATGATAACGAGCTTTGTGAAAAAATGGGTAGAAAATCCAGAGAAATGGTGGAAAAAAATAACGGGCCGGAGGGGCATTATCGGGAGGTGATGAGGGTTTATAATAAAACTCTAAATCCGAAATCCTAAACTCTAAACAAATTCTAATGACGGAAATCAAAAACTAACAACTAGCGACAAACGACTGCCAACAAGTTACAGTGAAATCATGTTGAAGATCGCTAGTCGCAAGTTGTTTCTGATTTTAAAAATTAGTATTTTGAATTTGTTTAGGATTTAGAGTTTAGGATTTTGGATTTTATTTTAGTAGGAGGATTGACCGCGATGGATCTTGAATTAGGAAAATTATCCCGAAAAAGATATCTCAAATATCTTCTTTTTTCTATTATCGGCGTGGCGATGGCAACGTCAGCTTTTTTGTATCAAAAAAAAGAAGTAAATCCTCCCGAGCTAAGGACACAAAGCATAAACATGGAAGAAAAATATCCGCGCTTGGCAAATTTATTTTTCAAGTGGGATATTACGGATATTGAAGCAAAAGAATTAGCCAAATGGGATTTGGTGGCGATAGATATGGAAGCCGGAATAAAAACTCCGGAAAATTTAAAAAAAATAAGAGAGTATAATCCCAACATAAAAATTTTAGCTTACATTACCGCGCAAGAATTCACTTATCGCGAGGATCTTTTAAAAGAAAGCGTTTTGCGGCGTAAAATCTACAAAGATTTTTCAGAAGATTGGTGGCTAAAGACAAAAAATGGAGGAAGATTAATTTGGTGGCCGGGAACATGGATGATTAATGTAACAAATGATGCCGGAGTCAACAAAAAAGGACAAAGATGGAATGAATATTTACCAGAGTTTATTGCCAGTAATGTTCTAAGTACTGGCTATTGGGACGGTGTTTTTTATGATAATACTTGGGATGGAGTAGTATGGCTTCCTTCTGGCAAAGAGCTGGATTTTAACGAAGACGGCGTGGCGGACGGCGCGGAAGAAATAGATAAAAAATGGCAGGAGGGGATGGAAAAGATTTTTCAAAAAACCAGAGAGCTTGCTCCGGATAAAATTGTAATGAGTAATGGCGGGAAGACCTATGCCAATTTGTTAAACGGGATTACTATAGAACATTTTCATCGAATGGATTGGAGCTGGGGTATGAATGATTATTTTACAGTTTTGAAAGAAGATCAAGATCCGGAGACAATGATTCTTGCTTGTAATACTGACAATACCGGGATAAGCGATGATTATAAAAAAATGAGATATTGTTTCGCCAGCGCGCTTTTAGGCGACGGGTATTTTGCTTTTGATTATGGCGACCAAGCGCACAATTATTTGTGGTGGTACGATGAATATGACGTTTTTCTCGGTCGACCAAACGGATCGGCCTACAATATACTAGATCCAAAAAATCAAGATTTAAATAGGGGAGTCTGGCGAAGAGATTTTGAGAGGGGGATAGTTTTAGTGAATTCAACCGATAAAAAACAAACAATATTTTTAGAAGATGAATTTCATAAAATAAATGGCAATCAGGATAAAGAAGCTAATAGCGGCGAGATTGTTAAAAAGATAAGCTTAGAGGCAAATGATGGAATTATTCTTTTGAAAATTAGCGTTGATTGACACAAGTTTTTCTTTTGAGGTATTATATAAGTAAAGTAAAATTATTTAATAGACCAGCTGAATAATAATCTTTCGTAACGAAACGCAGTAATTTTGAGCGAAAATCTTATAAAGCGACGATGTTTATACGCTAGTATAAGCGAAGGAGCTTTAGAAGATTTGTAGCCAAAATTACAAGTTGCAGTAGAAAGGATTATTGTTCAGATAGTCTAACATATATGCTTACCCAGGAGGATCTACAAAATATTGGCTTGGAATTTGGCAGGGTGATTGAGCAAAACATCACCCCGGCAATGGAGGCTATGGAGGAGAGGATCAAGAAGGAATTTGATGAACGTTTTGATTCCGTAGAAGGCAGGCTAGATTCCGTAGATGGTCGTCTTGGTTCCATAGAAGATAGACTCGGTTCCATAGAAGCCAGTTTAGTTGAAATTAGAAGAGATTTACAAGAAATGAATCGTCGTCTTGAAGCGCTAGAAAAGAGAACTAAGGAAGATACAGATGCTTTGGCAAAAGATGTTGTAGGATTTCGTGAAAGATTGGATGTTCTTGAAAAACAAGTAAAACAGTTGCAAATGTCAGTAGGCAAGGCATAGCAGACGAAAAATATTACTTTACCGCATAGTTTTTGGTGGCGAAGGAGTATTGTTCAATGAATATTTTTTTCATTGGAATAATTGAATTTAGCTCATAAAATGCCAGCATGGCAGATCTGTATTCTTCTTCGTCAACGCTACGGTACGAAAGAGGAGCTAGGGAATGAGAAATTAAAAGAGCATTAGCCATAAGTCTGGCCGTTCTTTTATTGCCATCTTCAAATGGTTGAATGTAACTGACGCCCAAAAGAGCCACTAGCGCTTTAGTGTAAGGATTTTTACTTTGCGAAACAGCTCTTTCAAGTTCCTCTACGGCCTCAGTGATTTGATAAATATTATCAAGCGGGCGATAAATTGATCCGGTAACGCCCACCGGTTTTGTCCTCAAGCCAAAATTCACATTTAATCCCTTAATTAGTGTAGAATGCAGATTTTCCAAGTTTTTTCTGGTAATTGTTTTGAATTGAGAGGAATGTTGTCGAATATAATAAAAGGCGTCCTTGTGGTTCAAAATCATTCGCGCTTCGTTTTTGCTATGCCCGAGCGCTTCTTTGTTTTCCACGATTAATTTTTCCGTATCCAAGAGAGTATAGGTATTACCCTCTATTTTTGAAGATTTCCACGAGAGTTCAATAACTAAGCGCTCCAGTTCTTTTTTTTGAATAGCTGGAGATAAGTTTATCGTTCTCTTATTGTATTCCGCGGTTGAATCTTCCATAATTTTAGACTCTTCATCCGTAAAAATATCAGAAGGAAAATTTTTAAATAAATCAAAGTTGTATTGGCGTAAACCGTAACGTTTGTCGGGATCAACGGAAACATATTGTCTGGCGTCAATATGAGCGAAAATTCTACCTTTGGAGCTTAGCCTATAGCTTGTTGACCGACCTTTGCCGGACACTTCCAAAATTCCTTTTTCCGTCATTTCCGACAGAGCTCTTTTGACAGTAACTAAAGAAATATCTTCATCGGTTTTTATTATTTTCTTGTACGCTTCAGAGGACTGCATTTTTTCCCCGCTAAGGAAAATTTCAATAATTTTTTGCTGTTTTGAAGTTAATTTATTCATAATCGTATCGTTTAATATTTTAATCATATCATATTGATACGATAATCACAATTTTTTTGACACAAACTCTTTTTATGGTTATTATACAAAAAAGGGAAAAATATGAAAGATATTATAAAAAGATGGATAGAATTTGCGGGAGCGGATTTTGACGTCGCCAGGAGATTGTTTAATAGCCCGAGGCCTAATTCTTGGACTTATGCTTTAATTATTTGGCATTGCCATCAAACAGTGGAAAAAATGTTGAAAATGGTTGCCTTGAAGAACGGAAAAGAACTTCTGAAAATCCACGATTTGCTTCATCTTGCAAAACAAGCCGAAGTAAATAATTTTCCGGAAGAGCACGGTGATTTTTTATATGATCTTAATAAATACTATTTTTCACCGCATTATCCCGATATAAATTATTCCAAACCTTACCCTAAATCCGACAGAACCATAGCTGTAAAATATCTTAATAAAACTGAAAAAATATTCAAATGGCTAAAAGCATACAATTCCCCCAAAAAGTGATAAATGACTATATCGAACGCCTTGAAAAAAAAATTAAAATCAAGGGAGTGCTTTTGTTTGGATCATTCGCTTATGGCCATCCAACCAAGCATAGCGATGTTGATTTGGCCATTATCTCGCCCGATTTTCAAAAAAAAGATTTTTGGAACAGAGTAGACTGGCTTACGTTTATGAGAAAAAATGTAGCTGACACTATTGCCATGGATGTTTTTGGTTATACTCCTTCCGAATTTCGCGATATAGAAAAGCATTCGGCGATTATGGCAGTGGCCAAAAAACGAGGTAAATGGATATATCAAAAGTAGGTCTATCAGAGGAATGGTTTTTCTGTGGATAATTTTCTTGACAGGATATGTAATTTTGTTATACTGATAATGTCAAATATGAAGTGCAATTGTGCCTCAAAAAGTTCGAAATTTTTATAAAGTTCGAACTTTTTGTTTTATCAAAAAAATGCTAGAATTATTTTGTGGAGTCAAAGGGGCCACCGTTGGTGTGGCGCTTCGTATTTGACATTCGAGATGAGGGGTTCAATTCCCCTTGGCTCCACAATAGAATAATATTTTTAAAGGACAGTTCTTAAATTAAGGACTGTCCTTTATTTTTTTTACTATTTCACAGATTTTTTTAATTTTTATTTTTTGCGTTCTTCGTCTCGCCGAAGCCTTAGCGTAGGCGGATGCGGTTTTTTTTCGCGCTTTTTCGTCTAAAAAAAGAGGCCACTACGTTCGTCATCGCACAACGATCGTAGAGGCCTCTGTATTTTGTCCAACTCATCTCCCGCCGAAAGGGCGGGGACGAGATTAGTTTGCGTTTTTTTTCGCGGTCGCTTACCGCGTTAGGGCGTGGGATTATCCAGAAGGGCATGCAATGAAGTCGCAGCCTCTTCTCCCTAGGGGACCCCCGGGGGCAGGTGAGGAGGTGGAGTTGGAACGATATGTCCCATCCACATAGACACCCACCCTGCCATATGTATCTGATCCCCCTGGTCCGCAAGCCCAAGGATAGGCGCGTCCCTCTACTTCGATATTGAAGTAGACGCATCTCCCCGCAGGGACGGGGATCAAGGGGCAGAGGAGAGAGCACCCATCAAAGGTGCAACCTTCTCCCTCTTCCCAAAGACCAGCTCCGCCTTCGGGAGCGATCATGTAGTGGAGGATAGGTCCTCCCACTTCACGATCTCTGTCGGGAACATAATATGAAATATATAATCCCGCCACGGGAACGTCGGGAGCCGTTCCCGAACAACTGCAACCCGTTGCTGGGTCGCAGTCGTCGTCTAGTCCGTTACAGGTCTCGACGTTGTCCGCTCCGGTCGAGCAGACGGTTCCGTTTAGATCGTCGCACTCGTACTCGTCGTCGAGGCAGAGGTCGGTGTCCACACCGTCGCAGGGGGAGCCAGGACGATTGTCCAGCTCGCATGCCCCACTACAGGCGTTGTCGCCTTCGTCCACTTCACCGTCGCAGTTGTTGTCGGCACTATCGCAGATTTCGTCGGCGGGGCCGGTTCCGCCTTCACAGTCCGACCACCTGCCTCCACGACAGGTTTGTGTTCCCACGACGCATTCGCCGACGTCCGTGCCACAGGGGAGAGTTGCTTCGTTGGTACAGGTGCAACCCTCATTGATCCTACCATCGCAGTCCTCGTCGACCTCGCCGTTGCAAACCTCGACAGTGTCGGTACCGATCGAGCATGTCGTGCCATTGGCGCCGTCGCACTCGTAGACGTCGTCAGCGCAGAGGTCTGAGTCTGAGCCGTCGCAGCGGTTGCCTGGGGTGTTTGTTAGTGTACAGACGCCACCACAGGCGTTTTCGCCTTCGTCCACCTCTCCGTTGCAGTCGTCGTCGAGGGTGTTGCAGGCTTCGTCGATGGGCCCGATTTCGCCAGCACAACCAGACCACGAGCCGGTTTCGTCGCAAGTCTGTGTACCCGCAACACACTCGCCCTCATCTTTGCCACAAGGGCGATCGTCACCGTCCGAGCAGGGGCACCCCTCGTCAACGGTGCCATCGCAGTTGTCGTCCTCTTCGTTGCAGATCTCGGCGTTTTCCTCGCCGTCCGAGCAGACTGTGGCGTTTAGCCCGTCACACTCGTAGGCGTCGTCCTCGCAGAGGTCAGTGTCTGGTCCGTCGCAGGGCGAGCCAGGAGTATTTGCTGTGATGAGGCAAGCCCCACCGCAATCATTTACTCCTTCGTCTACCGTCCCGTCGCCGTCGTTATCCAGATCGTCGCAGAGCTCGGGAGCGTCGGGATAGACAGTGGGATTAGTGTCGTCCCAGTCGTCGCCCCCGCAGGCCTCGTCGGTGTGGCCGTCGGAGTCGTTGTCAGGACAGTCCCCATCGCCATCCGTGTCGCTGTCTGTGTCTCCGTCAGCGTCTCCATCCACATCCGCATCACCGTCGCCGTCGGTATCACTATCACCGTCCGAGTCGCTATCTCCGTCAGCGTCTCCATCGCCGTCGGAGTCCAAAAGGGGCGGTTGCTCCCGTCGTTGGACGAGAGAGCATCCTACCACAAGAACCACTAGAACAACTAGAATTTCTATCTTTCTGGGCATCTTGCCCTCCTTTCCTGCGCCTATTTTTGCCTAAAAATGGTTATATTGTCAATCCCTATTGACAGAAAGGGCAAAATATGGTATAGTTTGGGGTTAAAAAATATAATTTACGACAGATAAGAAATGGCTAATAAAGGCAATGGAATAGCAGGCTTTAGCCTGCACCCTATTCGAAAAGACGCGAACTAAAGTTCGCTACTCCTTATCTCACTTATAAACCCTATGAAAATAACAATGATCGGACAAAAAGGAATACCGGCCATCTACGGTGGCATTGAACGCCACGTAGAGGAATTGGCAACCAGATTAGCTGGTTGCGGGTTTGAGGTATTTGCCTATTGCCGACCGTGGTATTTTGACGAGAATCATGAATTCCGCCTTCGTCAAGGCTACGGCGGACAAGCAAGAATCAAGAATCACGAATATAAAGGAATTAAATTAATTTTGTTACCGTCAATTAAGACTAAAAATCTAGACGCAATTACTCATACTTTTATTTCCACTTTACATGCTATATTTGTGGTTAAACCCGACATTATCCATTACCATGGTGTTGGTCCATCTCTTTTGAGCTGGATTCCAAAATTGCTTGCTCCTAAAATAAAAGTTATTTCTACTTTTCACTGCATTGATAGAAAGCATCAAAAATGGGGATTTATCGCCAGACTCTCTTTGAGAATGGGTGAATGGGCTGCGTGTCATTTTGCTGATAAAACAATTACCGTTTCCAAAACTTTAAAACAATATTGTTCCGAGGCTTATGATAAGGATGTTCTTTATATCCCAAACGGAGTTAATGTTGAAGAAAAAAACAGCGTAGTTAAAAGAGCTGAAATTTTAAAAAAGTTTGGATTGAAAAAAGAAAAATATCTTTTGATGGTTTCTCGTCTTGTCCGCCACAAAGGTGCGCATTACTTGATTCAGGCTTTTCATGATTTGAAGAAAAACGATAAAGAATTTAGCGATCTGAAATTGGTAATCGCCGGAGATTCAGCTTTTACTGATAGTTATGTTAAAGAATTAAAGAGATTAGCTAAGGGAAATAAAGATATTATCTTTACCGGTTTTCAATCCGGGAAGCCATTGGAAAATTTGTTCTTAAATTCTTTAGTGGTTGTTCAGCCTTCTGAATCAGAAGGTTTGCCCATTGCCGTTTTAGAAGCAATGAGTTATGGAAAAGTTGTAATCGCTTCCGATATTCCGGAAAATATGGAAATTATAAAAAAGCACGGTATAAGCTTTGAGAACAAAAATATTCAAGATTTGATGGTAAAGATAAGCGACACTATCGCGATGAACGACTTAAAAAAAAGAGGCGAGCTTGCCAAACAGTTTGTAAAGAAAAATTTTAACTGGGAAGGGATTACTAAAAAGACAAAAGAAGTTTACTTGGGAATTTAAAAAACCGGGCCACGAGCTCGGTTTTTTATTTTCCCCTCCCTCGATGGGAGGGGTTAGGGGAGGGTGAAATAAAGTTATTCTCTGCCTAAAGGCAGGACTCCGACTCCAGAGGACGGAGACCGCCCTTTAGGGCGAGACTACTATTCCTCCCTTTCCGCTACTTTTGGATTTGGAGAATAAAGAGTGTTTTTTATTTTCCATTTGTCTACAAATTGTCCTAATCCTTTTGTCTCTAATTTGAATTTTACGAGTGGTCTTTGTTGCGACCATTTTACTAAACTTTCAAAGTCAATCTTATACCTGCCTCGGACAACGACGTAGCGCAGGCTTTTTTCTTTGATCGCCCTTCTGATTGTCATTGAATTGACCCCGAAAAGTCTAGCGGCTTCGGAGACGGAAAGGCGAATGATAGTGTTGGTTGTGGGCATAGTATTGATATAAATTTATGAATTAGCTCAATTTTTTTTGCACTCAAGGCGAAGCATAAAGAATAAAGCACCAAATCCAAAATTACAAATCCCAAATAAATTCAAAGCACTAAATTCAAATGTTCTAAATAATTGTTTTGAATTTTGGTCATTGTGATTTATTTGGAGCTTGTGATTTTGGATTTGGTGCTTTTGTCTATTATATTGTATAATCATTGTTAACTATAACGTTCACATTTTCATTATAACACCCTTATTTCGTTTGTCTAGTATTTTAATAATATACAATACTATTTACAAAATGTTAATATTAGTGTTAACATTATTTTTTGAGCTACCGTATAATGATTTAACTATGGTTGTTATCTAAAGGTTTTTTCGCTACAATAGCACTGTAACAATTTTTTACTTTTACGTCTCAATGAGTAGTAATTTGAAAGAAAAATATTTCTTCTTGAAACTGCGCGTCAGTAAAGATCCGGATGCTTTTGGTGAACTCTACAACATATACGTTGACCAAATTTTTAGGTTTGTTTATTTTAAAGTTTCCAGAAAAGAAGAGGCGGAAGATTTGACTGCTGAAGTTTTCTTAAAAACTTGGCAATATATCAATGAAGAAAAAGAGGCAAAAGAAATCAATAATCTCAAAGCTTTTCTGTACCAGACAGCGCGCAATTCGGTAATAGATTTTTACAGGAAAAAAAAGTCGACAGAAAGTTTGCTTGTTGAACAAAAAAATGAAAGTGACGAGATAGAAGAAAATTGGTCGCGAAATGAAATTGTTGATTCAAAAAAAAATCCCTTGGAAGAAATGCAATTAAATTCAGATATAGAGGAAGTAAAAAAGGCTCTTCGAAATTTAAAAGAAGAATATCGCGAAGCGATTTTATTAAAATTTGTTGAAGAAATGAGTATAGGTGAAATAGCCAATATTCTGGGAAAGAAAAGGGGGGCAGTGAGAGTTTTATTGCATCGAGCAGTGCAGGCGTTAAAGGAAGCGGTGAGAGAATAAACACTGTCATTGCGAGGAGGAACGACGAAGCAATCCCCTGCAATGCGAGAAAAAGAAGGGGATTGCTTTTTACCCTCCCCTAACCCCTCCCGTCAAGGGAGGGGAAAAGTACAATTGTAAAAAATATGACAGGTGATATAATTAAAAAACTGAAAAATTTGAGAGAAATAAAACCGAGCGCTGAATGGAAAACAGCATCTAGGGATTTTTTGTTAACAAAAATCAAAGAAGAAAAGTACAGTAAAGAACTTTTTCCAATTCAAAAAAAATCATGGATGATGGGAGCCTCCGAATTGTTTTTCTCCAAAGAATTTTTTAGCCTTACTCTAAAGCCGGCAGTATCTTTTGCTTCAATTGTCGCTTTGGTTTTGGGTAGCGGTTTTTCGGTAAGCGCTTCGCAAATGGCTTTGCCGGGAGATACTCTGTATTCTTTGAAGATCGCTTCGGAAAGAGTGCAGGTCGCTTTGGCCTTTAAAGAAGAAAGCCGAGCAAAAATTCATGTTGAGTTGGCCGGCAAAAGATTAAATGAGGTTAAAAGAATAAAAGAAAATACAGACCCGGATAAAAATCAAAAAATTAATATAGCTATTGATAAATTTCAAGAAGAAATCAGAACAGTTAAAACCCAGCTTGATAATTTGGGAGAAAAGCAAGGGGGACTCGAGGTAGCAAAAATAGTTGATTCAAAAACTCATGAATATAGAGAAGCTTTAGTTGGAACAGTTAACGGGGGAGAAACGGAAGTTTCCGAAGAGGTGGCGCAAAAGATTAGCGATGGTCTTGCTCTAGCCGATGAAACAGGAGATCAGGCGCTTACTGTAATCGTGGAAAAACAGAACAATAGTGACTCAAAAAATGATTTGGCGGAGAGAATAGAAAAAAAGGTGCAAGCAGTAGAGGAAAAAGCCCTCCAGGTTGAAGAGAGTTTGACTAGTTTAAGCACGGAGAATAGAGAAGACATAAAAATATTGTCAAAAGAAGCAATAAAAAATATAGATGGAGCAAAGGTGGTTTTGAGCGAGGCTAGAGAAATGTTGAAAAAGGAGGGCGCAAATATTAACGAGGCGTTAAACAAAATAATGGAAAGCAAGGGCTTGATAAGATTAGCCGAAGAGATTGCCTTAGAAACAAGAGCTAGTAGAGAAGAGATAATAGCCGTAGAGCCTGTTGAGGTAGCACCAATCGCGGAAGAAACAGAAACCCCCCTAAGTATTCCCAGTCAAGCAGTCGCGCCAGTTGCAGTTAGAAAAATTAGCCAGCCTGTAGTAAAAGAAGAACCAAAAGAGGTTGATGAGAGTGAATTAAGGGTGGGGATAGATTTGAAGCAAGCATTATAGATATTGTAGAGGCGAAACCTCTATCGCTATAGAGGTTTCGCCTCTACGGATAAACTACTTGCAAAATTACAGAGAAGTGGTAAGATAATCAGCTATTTGATATAAGCTACTAGTGGCCGCCAGCAGGGCATAAATTCATTTAAAAAACGATAAAAGTAGAAAGGTCGACCCATATGGGACTTTTGTCATTATTATTAATAAAACACGGAAAAAACTATTAAGTTAGTTTTATTCGTGGCAAAAGAAAAAACTTAAATTATGAACGATTTGATAAAGACAGGAAAACAAGTCTTTACCTTCGCTGTTGTCCTTTCAACAATCGCTTGGTCTGTTGGATTGGGAGCTTTGGCTTTGCCATTGGCAGCCAATGCCGTCACTCTAGCTTCAGGTGATTTAATAAAAGGAAGCGGAACCGCAGTATATTACTACGGTAACGATGAGAAGAGATATGTTTTTCCATACGCTGCTTCATATAATTCCTGGTATACAGGTTTTGGCACCGTAAAAACATTAAGCGACGCGGAACTTATCGCTATTCCATTTGGTGGTAATGTTACTGCAAGACCAGCCCGTTTGGCGCAGGTCGTCAGCATGGATACTCCATGGACAGTAATGGATTCAAAAGTTTATGCCGTTGAAAAAGGCGGAGTTCTTCGCTGGGTGAAAACCGCAGCAACAGCTTCAGCAATTTTCGGCGCAACATGGGAATCACAAATTGTGGCCATCCCGGAATCACTTTTGACTAACTATACAATTGGTTCAGAAATCAACGCCGCTGGCGATTATACTTTAGCCACTCAACAAGCCGTTGCTTCAGTTAATGAAGACAAAGGTTTGGTTGGCGGTGGAACTGGCGTGGCCGGAACTTTGGCAATTGCTTTAGCCTCCGACACACCAGCAGCCGCTTCAGTACCAAAGAGCGCGGCCGATGTTTCTTTCACCAAAGTTAACTTAACAGCCGGTTCAAGCGATGTTAACGTTACCGGTTTGAAAGTAACTCGCACCGGTTTGGGTATTGATTCCAATCTTTCATCCGTAAAACTTTATGTTGACGGAGTACAAAGAGGAACTTCACAAAGCTTAGGCTCCACTCACATTGCAACCTTTACTTTGAGTTCAAACCCAATCGTTGTTCCAGCAAACTCAACAGTAGCTGTTGTCTTGGGAGCTAACATTGCCGCGGCCACTGCCTACGACCAACATATCTTAGGTATTGCCAACGCGACAGACGTTACTACAACTGCCACTGTTACCGGTTCATTCCCAGTCAATGGTAATGTAATGAGTTTAGCCAATGTAACAATTGGCACAGCGACTCTTTACAATGGTGCTTTGCATCCATCAGCTGATACTGGAACTGACCCGGACGATGAAGATTATAGATTTACTCAATTGAAAATAACAGCCGGTTCAACAGAAGGTTTGATTGTAAGTCAGATTACCGCCGTTAAAAACGGTACTGCTGCCAATACCGATGTTAAGAATATTGAGCTCTATAACGACACAACTGGAGCGACCATTGCTACAGTTGCAGCATTGAATGGCGACGGCAGAGCGGTATTTAAAGATTTAAATATTACTTTAGCCAAGGGCGCATCTGTTGAATTGTCAGTTAGAGCCGATATGAATGGCGGATCAGGCAGAACAATTGCTTTTGATCTTCACGATGGAACTTCCTACACAATAATGGTGAAGGGTGCTACCTACAATGTCGGTATTACTCCAAGCAGGAATAATTTTTGTGCGGCAGCTGGTACTTGCCAAACACAAACCATTAATCAAGGCTATTTGACTGTTAGCAAGAGTGCTTCAACCCCGGCAACAGGCAAAGTCGCTATCGGCGGAACTCAAGTTCCTCTAGCCGCTTTTGATTTTACTGCCGCTGGTGAGAATATTAATGTTACTTCATCTCAACTCTCATTAGTCACTGGTGCAGCCTTAATGGCTAGCGAAATTACTAACGTTACTCTTTATGATAGTACGGGAGCGATTTTAGCCGGTCCGCAAGATGGTACTACCGCAGTTGATGGCACAGACCAAACATTAACTTTTACGGATGCCTTTACTGTTCCAATGGGAACCAATGTCTTTACCGTAAAAGCTGACATTTCAAGTTCTGCAGGAGTTACCACGACTGATACAATCGCGATATCTGTCCCAGTAAATACCATTACTGCTAAGGGTGCTAACTCTGGAAAAACAACTTACACAACTTCTTCTGGTTCAACAGTTCCTCCGGCAACAGCCGCGACAGGAAATGTTCAAACTTGCCAAGGTCCATTCCTTGCCATAGTTACTCCGGCCGCTCCGGCTGCTGGTAATGTCGTTTTAAATGCGCAAGATTATATCTTTGCCTATTTTGACCTTGATGCAACAAGCGGTGGAGAAGATGTAAGAGTTTCTTCTGTTACAGTAACTAGCACCTCTGGTTCAGAATCCTTTACCGATGTTACAAATCTTGAACTTTGGGGAGATCCGGACAACACCGACGCGACAGTTCAAAATATTCGTCTTGAGACTTCCAACTCAACTACGACTATGACCGATGGTGGAGCTACCGGAACACAGCTCTTTACCTTTAAGACACCAGTCGTTGTTTCCAAAACAGCTGTTTCAAGATTAACCTTAAAAACCGATGTCCTTTCTGCGAATAATGATACTTCCCACACATTTAAAGTTAATGCAGTGGGAGATGTTGTTGCTACTGGAAAGAGTAGCGGAACAACCCTTGCGGCCGGATCAAAGAGTGTCTCTGGGGCTGGTCAATTACAGACTATCCAATCAGTTGGCACATTAAAGATTGAAAAAGCTGGTGATATGCCGGCAGGCGTTCAGATTGCTTCAAGTACAACGGGTATTGAGGTGATGAAATACAAATTAACTGCCGCTTATGAAGATATCGATATCACAGAATTACCTTTATACTATGTAGCTACTAACGCAGCCGGAAATGCCGCTGTTTCCAAAGTATATCTCTATAAAGATGGAGCTTTACTAGGAAGCACGACTGGTTATGCTTTTAATGCAAGTTATTTAGCAACAGTCACATTACCGGCAGGAACATTGATAATTCCAAAAGATAGTTCAATCTATCTCAGTATTAAAGTTGATACAACAGAAAAAGCTTCTATAACAACAGCAACAACAGCCAGAACCTTTGGTCTTGGTGACTCAGATAGTGATAATAGTACATGGGGTGGAGCTGGTAGCTATAATATTACCGCCACAGGCCGTTCTTCCGGAACGACTTTGACCGAAACCAATATTGATAGTATTGGAGATGGTAATGGTAATGTTTATGGTTCAAATAGCTTCTATATCTTCAAAGGAGTCTTGACTGTGAGCTTAAATGCTTCAACTCCATCCGGCACACAAACAGCCGGAGCAGGTAGCGAAGCTTTAAGATTCAATTTAACAGCGACTGGTGATGATCTCACGGTCAGCGAAATTGAATTCTGCGTCAACGGTACTGCAACAGCAGTTACTGGTACCGGAGATGTCACTTTAAAGAGTGAAGATCTTGGCACAACCTACGCTACTCTTACTCAAGCCATCTATGATGGTACTTGGGACGATTTAGGTGGCAATGGTGTTAATGCAGGTACTTATTACCAAATGGATCCTGGCGTGACTGGTCAATCTTGTTTCTCAATGGGTGTAACCGGCGAGACCGGCGTAACCGTTGCTGACCAAGCATCTGAGTCCATTACAGATACTACGGTTGCCTTCACTAATACAATCACTATTGGAGCTGGAACAACTAAGGTTGTCAGATTATTTGGTGATACAACTGGTGCTGCCTCAACAAAGACCTTGCAGGTCTCAATTGGTCCGAACTCAACATCTGCCAATGCGGCAACAACTTCCGGTCTTTCATACGCAGACACCTCTGGAACTGAAGTTGACACAGTTACTGTTATAACCAAAGGTCTGCCATTAACTGGCGGAAGCTTGAGCTACTAGTTTCAGATCTACAGGATACAGAAAAAACCACCCCCGATCTCTTCGGGGGTGGTTTGTTGTTTGTGTTTTTGATATACTTTGATTGGTGGAGGTTTCGCCTCTATCAGAGGCGAAACCTCCATAATCATTATGTCTTCGAAGATACAATTTGCTAACGACAATTATTATCATGTTTTAAATCGGGGCGTGGATGGTCGCCAGATTTTTTTAGATGAAGCCGATCATAAACGATTTTTAGAAAGTTTGGAAAATTTTAATACTAAAGACCATAAAACAATCCAAAGAAGCAGGTTAGATAAGTTAGAGGCGAAACCTCTACTAGCTTTGAATTACGAAACTCCTAAAATTTGATATACTTAAAAAGACACCGCAAGGTGTCTTTTTAAGAACTGCCGTTCGTATGGAG
>Ga0156825_109_pt1 | contig 7900 bp, 7 predicted proteins | sample RifOxyD2_FD_112125 | JGI IMG/M metagenome (GOLD analysis project Ga0156825, IMG submission 112125) | Candidatus Falkowbacteria bacterium RIFOXYD2_FULL_39_16
GAATGGCGATACAGCAGAGATTACGATATACTTAAAGAAGAGCTTTGGCGGATATACAAATGGTACTTAAAACATTAGTTTATCTGGTCTAGAGCCTATTATATTATTATACACCAAAAAAGCGACTTTGTCAAAGTCGCTTTTTATCCACAGTCTCTTATTGTCTCAAATATTTCCTCAATTCTTCCCTTGCCACCACTCTATCGTCCCAAGGAATAGTTTTTCCGCCGATAATCATCGTTTGTTCCGCGCCTTTTCCGGTTATAAGAACAATATCGCCGCTTTTGGCGAGAGTTATCGTCTTTTTTATTCCCTCCCGCCTATCTTCTATTAAAAATAAATTTTCATTTCTGATTTTTCCGAACTTTTCCGCGGTTAAAACAATATCTTCGACGATTTCCCGCGGATCGTCGTTGTACGGATCAACATTGCTCGCTATTACATAATCCGCCATCTTGGCAGCGACCTCGCCCATTTCAAATCTTTTAGTTTTATCCCTTCCCCCGCCTTCCGCTCCCAAGAGAACGATTATTTTATTTTCTCCTTCTTTTTTTATTTTGTTCACCGCCAAAAGAGCGCCGGTCATGCTCGCCTTTTCGTGGGCATAGTCAATAAACAATTTGAAATTTTGCCCTTCATTAATTTCCTCCATCCTTCCGGGAATTATTTTCAGATTCAATAACCCGACGCCAATAGCTTCATCCTTAATATCAAAAATCCTGGCGATGATTATCGCCGGAAGAGTATTATAAACATTGAATTTTCCCAAAATATTGATTTTAAAAAGGCTTTCCCCTACTTGAAATTTAACGCCAGAGTCGTTTTCTTCCATTATCTTCGCCACAAAATCACCACCCTCCAAACCATAAGTAATTCTTTTATCAGATGCAAAATCCAAAAAATAATCCTTGTGTTCGCTGTCAAAATTAACAATTATTGTTTTTTCTATTTTTTTATGGGGCTGTCGCCGAATGGTCTTTTGATCATAAATTTTTAGATTTTGTGGAAATTTTGTTATAAATTTTTGAGGCAATATGGTTATATTGGCGAGAAAATTTAGAACAAAATTTACCAAAATATGGAGATTTTGGCAAAAAGACCATTCGGCGACAGCCCCATGATTGTCTATTTTTTTCACTTTGCTTTGGGCCAAAGTGGCAAACATTTTTCCCTTCATCTTTTTGTATTCGGAAAAATCTTTATGGGCCGAAATATGTTCCGGAGTTAAATTAGTAAAAACAGCAAAATCATAATCAACGCCAATATGCCGATATTGTCTTATACCTTGAGAGGTTGTTTCTACGACACAAAATTTACAGCCTGCCTTTACCATTTTCGCCAATGTTTTTTGAATGGAAAAACGACCGGGCATGGTCATGTGATAATTATTCAAAGATTCGTCTTCACCGATTCTTATATTCGCCGTAGTTATGATTCCGGTCTTTTTCCCACCGGCATTAAGACATGCCCAAATAAAATTGGCAGTTGAGGTTTTTCCTTTTGTTCCCGTTACTCCAATAACAACCATTTTTCGGGAAGGGAAGCCATAAATAAAAACAGCCAATACCGATAAAAAATAATGGTAGGCTAAGATAAAACTTTCCGGCAAAATTTTTTTAAGAAGTTCTTTCATTCTTTGTTGCTCAATGCCCCCGGAGAGAATCGAACTCCCACCTTCAGGTTCGAAGCCTGACATTCTATCCATTGAACTACGGGGGCGGAATACATTTGAAGTCTTATGCTCCACCGGATAAACGGATTTCCCCCTCCCTTGAAGGGAGGGGTTAGGGGAGGGTGAGAAATATTGAAATTACAAATTCAAAATCACAAGCTCCAAATAATATCAAAATACAAAATTCAAATACTTAAATATCTACACCTACCTGATGTTTTGGATTTAATATTTTGGACATTGTAATTTATTTAGGATTTGTAATTTTGGATTTGGTGCTTTGTTGATCACCCCCTCCTAACCTCCCCCCTCAAGGGGGAGGAAATTGCTAAGGAGCTTAAATAATCTCTCCTATTGCCACCCCTTCTCCCTCAATCCGGCGAGCGCCGCATCAACTTGCGCCTCTTGCTTACTGCTCCCCTCTCCGGTGGCGATTAATTCTTTTTCCAAATATACGCCAACTTTAAATTTTTTGTTATGATCCGGGCCGATTTCTTCCAAAACTTTATAATTTGGCGTAATGCCAAATTTTTCTTGAGTGATTTCCTGAAATCTGCTTTTTGGATCAAGATATAATCCGTGTTCCAAAATATATGGAAGTTTAGTGATAACAAATTCACTAATAAATCCTTTGGCCACGTCATAACCGCTATCAAGATAAATAGCGCCGACAACCGCTTCAAAAGCGTTAGCTAAAATATATTGTCTTGATTTTGATTCTAAAGATTCTTTGGCCTCGCCCTTGCTTAGATAAAGAAAATCATCCAAGTCTATTTCTCGGGCAATTTCCGAAAGGATTCTTGCGTTTACTAAACTCGCTCGCCAATTGGTAAGCTCCCCTTCCGGATTTGGGTAATTTAAATAGAGATACTCCGTAACTATAAGTTCCAAGACCGCGTCGCCCAAAAACTCCAATCTTTCATTATGCGCTAGTTCAAACCCCGGATTCTCATTCAAATAAGAACGATGCACCAAAGCTTGCGCCAAAAAATCCTGCTTTTTAAATTTAACTTTGATTATTTCCTCCAGTTTGGAAAAATCTTTCATATTTTAAAGAAGAACCAGCCGCAAATTTTTTACTTCCAAAAAGTAATAAATTCGCGGCTAAATCTGCTATATTATTTTTTTTCTTCCTCTTTAACTTCCCCATTCTCCAACATCGTCTTGTAGAGCGCGCCCAAAACACCGTTGATGAATTTTCCCGAAGATCCGCTTCCGAAAGCTTTGGCCAATTCTATCGCTTCATTGATTACCGCTCTCGGCGGGACTGTGCTTTTTCCTTCTTTTTCGGAAAATTTAAGTTCATAAACTCCAAGTCGCAAAATATTTCTATCAATCATGGTTATCTTTTCAATCGGCCACTCCGGAGCATATTTTTTTATAAACGTATCTATTTCTTTTTGATTTTTAATAACTCCAAAAACCAAATCCATGACAAAGGTGTCTTCATCAAACTCCGGCGCAAACTCTTTTATTTTTTCTTCGGCGGAATTCTTGACCTCATCTTTCCCCTCACTCATAAAATCCCACTGGTAAAGTGTTTGCAGGGCTATTCTTCTTGCGAAATGACGATTGACCATAAAGATTAAGTGAAAAGTTAAAAATGAAAAGTGTAAAGTTGCAGTTAAAAATTTGAACCGATAACAACTTTTAACTTTGAACCGTAACTTTTAATTTTTCACTTTGCACTTTTAACTAATACTCACTTCTTCGCTTTTTTTAATTTAGTTTTAACCACTTCTTTTTCTCCGTAAGTACCGCAAAAACCACAAACATTGTGTGGCAAAACGGCCTTTCCGCATTTGGAGCAAGAACAAAGATTTATTTTCTTGAGAGCGAAATGCGAAGCTCTTCTTTTTTTGTGTGAACTTGTCCTCCTATGTCCGGGTAAACCCATATCGTTGAAATATTAAAGTATCCAAACGTATAAATTAGCCTGCCATTCCCACATCTACTACTTTCTTAGAAGAGTGGATCCCCGCCTGGCAGGGATGACAAAAATTTATACGCTTACTACTTAAAATTATTATTTATAATATTAAATAAATGTCACCGATGAGGCCATATCGTCTTTTTCTTTGAATCTCATTACTCTTACGCCTTGTGTCGCTCGGCCCAAAACGGAAACACTCTTGTACGGCATTCTTATTACTTGACCGAACTTTGAAATAATAATCAAGTCTCGTTCATCTTTATTTGAAGCGACTTCGGCGGAAATTATTTTTCCGGTTTTGGGAGTAATTTTTCCGGTTTTAATTCCCGAACCTCCACGACCTTGCACTTTATAACTTTTCAGGTTTGTTCTCTTGCCAAAGCCGTGTTCGCTGACCACCAACAAATCTAGCAAATTTTTGGAAATTAGTGAAGGGTCTATCACATCCATGCCGACTATCACATCTTTTCCTTTTAATCTGATGCCCCTAACTCCGGCGGCGGTGCGCCCCATAGCTCTGACATTTTTTTCTTTAAATCGGATCGCTTGCGCTCCGGCAGTGACCAACATTATTTCATCATTTCCTCCGGAAGGTTTTACCCATTCCAAATTATCTCCGTCTTTCAATTTCAAAGCGATGAGCCCGGATCTTCTCACATTATCAAAATCCTTGATATCAACTTTTTTAATCACACCCTCTTTTGTCACCATCACTAAATATTTGTAATCCCCTTCTCCCAATTCTTTCATTGATAAAATCGAGGAAACTTTTTCTTCCTGCGATAATTGCAAGAAGTTTACTATCGCTTGCCCTTTGGAAGTTCTGGAAGCGGCCGGAACATCGTAAGCTTTAAGCTGAAATACTCGACCGCGAGTGGTAAAAAATAATAAATCAGAATGAGTGGTGGTCACGAGCAAATGTTCTACTGTATCTTCTTCTTTTGTCGTAAGCCCTATCACACCTTTTCCACCCCTTGATTGCGTTTTGAATGTTTCCGTCGGCAATCTTTTAATATATCCGTCGGCCGTGACCACAACAATTGTTGCTTCGTTGGGAATCAAATCTTCCACGGCAAAATCTTTTACAGCATGAGCAATAATCTGCGTTCTTCTTTCGTCGCCGTATTTCTCACTGATTTCTTCTATTTCTTTTTTTATAATATTGGAAATTCTTTTTGGCGAAGCTAAAATTTCTTCCAATTCTTTGATCAAAGCCATTTTTTCTTTCAATTCTTCTTCTATTCTCATTCTCTCAAGGTTCGCCAATTGTTGGAGCTTCATTTCCAAAATCGCCACAGCCTGAATTTCAGTCAGTTTGAACTGCTTCATCAAATTGATTCTGGCCTCTTCCTTATCGTTTGATTTTTTAATCAATTTTATAACCGCGTCAATATTATCAACGGCTATTTTTAAGCCTCTCAAAATATGCGCCCTGTCTTTGGCTTTCATCAAATCAAACTCGCATCTTCTTTTCACCACTTCTTTCCTGTGGAGAAGATAATATTCCAAAACCATTTTTAGATTTAAAATTTTCGGCTGGATGCCGTCAACCAAAGCCAACATATTCACATGAAAAGAACCTTGAAGCGGAGTCATGTCAAAAAGCTGATTCAATATTTTTTTCGGATAGGAATCTTTTTTAAGATCAACTACTACTCTCACCCCGTCTTTATTGGATTCGTCGCGTAGGTCTCTTATTCCTTCTATTTTTTTATCCTTGACCAATTCGGCTATTTTTTCCAAAAGCGTCGCCTTGTTAAGCTGGTAAGGGACTTCTGAAATAATTATTTTAAATTGCCCGGCTTTGTCTTCCAAGATATCAGCCTTGGCGCGCATCACGATTGATCCGCGTCCGGTCGCGTAGGTTTGCTTGATAATATTGGATCCATAAATAATTCCTCCGGTTGGAAAATCAGGGCCTTTGATAAATTCAGTAAGGTCGTCAATACTGCAATCCGGATTATCTATCAAGTGCATTATTCCGGCGCAGATTTCTTTCAAATTGTGCGGGGGAATATTTGTCGCCATACCGACGGCAATACCCATTGTTCCGTTTAAAAGTAAATTGGGCAGCCTTGCCGGCAAAACCTGCGGTTCCTTATGCGATCCATCATAGTTGGGAATAAAATTAACCGTCTCTCGCTCAATATCAAATAATAACTCTTCCGAGATGCGCGCCAGCTTGGCTTCGGTATAACGCATAGCGGCGGCGGAATCTCCATCCATAGAACCAAAGTTTCCTTGCCCCCACACCAACGGATATCTCATGGAAAAATCTTGAGCCATTCTGACCATTGAATCGTAAACAGCCGAATCGCCGTGCGGATGATATTTACCCAAAACTTCACCGACCACCGTAGCCGATTTTCTAAATTTTGCCGTTGGCTTTAAACCAATATCCCACATCGCGTACAAGACGCGACGATGCACCGGCTTTAAACCATCCCTCACGTCCGGAAGAGCGCGGGAAATAATAACCGACATCGCGTAATCCAAATACGAACTCTGCGCCTCTTTTTCAATGGGGCATTGTTCGATGTTTTCTATTATTTTATTTTCTTCTTGTTTTTCTTTCATATCAATAACCTAAATAAAATTCTAAACTTCAAATATAAATTTTTAATTTTGTAATTTTTAATTTTATAAATAATTTTCTAATGTTTTAATGCTTTAAACTTGAACGGACTGACACGCTTTAGCGTGTTATCAAACTTATTACCCATAATACCCATAACAGCCTAAAGGCTGTCACTCCGTATAATTCAAGTTTAAAAATTATAAAATTAAAAATTATAAAATTTTATCTTCCAATTTATTTTTCACTTCTTCCAGCAAAACTTTTTCTTTTAATTTATCTATTATCTCACTTTCCGGATTGTTATTTTCCGTGGCCACCTCTTCAATTTTTGGTTCTTCTTTTCTCTCTTTCATACCGGCAGTAAATTCCTGTAATTTGTCTTTCAAATCCTGAAAGCCATCTTTAATGCCACTCTCCTCGGAAAAACCGATTTTGCTTTCTTGATTTGCGGAATGAGAAAAATTGCTTTTGGCAAAGGCCACCCAACCAATACAAATTACTGAAACAATCCCCACCACACTCGCGATTAAAATCTTTTCTCTTTTTTTCTGTGATATTGTGGCAATATTTAGCCCGACTTTTATGCGCTTTTCTTTTTTAAAAACTTTATCTTCTTTTTTCGGTACTTCTTTCGATTTTTCCGGTTCTACTTTTGGAAAATAATTTTTCAATTCCGGCTTATCTTCTACCACTTTTTTCAACTCTATTTTTTTAACTTTTTCCTTATAAAACTTAGCGCCATCCAAAACCGGCAGATTATCTTTATCTTTTACAATTCTTAACGGAGCGCTTAATTTAACAACTTTATTTTTCTTTGCAATCTCTTTTTCCGGAACTTCCACTTTCTTTTTTTCGGCAACAATTCTTATCGGAATTTTTACTTCTTTAATTTCCTTTTTATTATTTTTTCCTCCCTTTTTCATAGTTTAATTATTTTCCAATAAAATAAATTTTGTCTCGTCTTGCGGCAATTCTTTTTTGCTGATTTTCAATTTCGGCATTGACTCGGCTTTGGTCGCGCCGACTTCTTTTAAAAATTTATCAAGCGGTTCAAGTTCAAACTTCAAGCCGGGGACTTTGTAATGCATAGGAATAACAATTCTCGGCTCAAGCTGATTGATTATCTCCGTCGCTTCTTTGGCGCCGATTGTGGAGACTCCGCCGACCGGAATCAATAGAATATCCACCTTGCCGATTTGAGCAATTTGCTCATCACTCAAGGTGTGTCCAATATCTCCCAAATGAAAAACAAAAATATCATCCATCTCAATTTTGTAAGCAGTGATTTTTCCTTTTTCTTTGCCTTCACTTTTGTCGTGATAAAAACTCGTGCCATAAACAAAAACCCCTTTTACCTCATATTCGCCCGGCGCGGAAATAATAAAAGGATTGCCGTTTACTCCATTGACTTCGGAAATATTATGATGACCGAGGTGATCGTGGCTCGCTGTTACAATATCAGCCGAAACGCGAGGCATTTTAAAACCAATACTCCGATCGTATGGATCGGTAATTACGGTTATTTCTTTGTCTTGTATTTTAAAACAGGAGTGTCCCAGCCAGGTTATGGTCATATGAGTATTTTGTATTTAGTATCTGGTATTTGGCATTAAGTTATTTTGAAATAATATCACAAAAAATTTTTAACTACAAAATTAGTTCAACCAACTATCAGCCATTGGTAGTGGATCTGATTTTTTTTCAACCCCTCCCGACA
>Ga0156825_110_pt2 | contig 5969 bp, 6 predicted proteins | sample RifOxyD2_FD_112125 | JGI IMG/M metagenome (GOLD analysis project Ga0156825, IMG submission 112125) | Candidatus Falkowbacteria bacterium RIFOXYD2_FULL_39_16
CGCGATCCGCAAATGGAAAAAGCCATAGAAATATTAAATCAAAAATAAACTAATCCCGCCTGTAAAAAGGCGGGATTTTCAATATTTCTTATTTTTTAAATGGTTTGTTATACTAGATTGATATGAAGGTTATTCTACTACAAAATGTGGATAAAATAGGAAAAAGGGGAGAAATAAAAGAAGTCTCCCCCGGTTATTTTAGAAATTTTTTAATTCCTAGAAATTTAGCTATTTTGGCAACAGACGAGGCGATTTCCGATTTGGAAAAAAGAAAAAAGTCGGGCGCGGAGAGGGTTGCCAAGGAAGAGAAGAAATTCCAGAAGATAGTTAAAAAAATAAACGGTCTGGAAATTTTAATAAAGACAAAGGCTGGAGAAGAAGGGAAACTTTACGGTTCAGTAACAAAAGGGGATATAGTCGCAAAAATAAAAGAAAAAGGCTTTGAGATGGAACCCGATTTTGTTGTTTTGGATCAGCCGATTAAAAAAATTGGAAACTATACAATTGTCATTAAACTAAAACACGGCAAACAAGCAAAAATTTATTTAAAAGTACTGGAAGAATAATTGATCTATTAATTAAAGAATAATATATCTATGACAAAGTATATCTTTATCGTGGGTGGCGTAATGTCTTCGGTCGGAAAAGGCGTTGCTTCCGCTTCGATTGGCAAGATACTGCAATCAAAGGGCTATCGCGTTGCCAATATCAAATGCGACATGTATGTCAATATTGACGCTGGGACGATCAGGCCGGCAGAGCATGGCGAGGTTTTTGTGGGAGAAGATGGGATTGAGGCCGATCAAGATTTGGGAAATTACGAACGTTTTACGGATCAAGTTTGCACCCGTGATAACTATATAACTACCGGTCAGGTCTACCAGGAAGTGATAAAAAGAGAGAGGAATTTGGAGTATGAAGGCGAAGATGTTGAAGTGGTTCCGGATATTCCAAACGAGATAATAAGAAGAATTCAGCTTTGTCAAAAGAAAAATAATTCGGAGATTACTGTAATTGAACTCGGGGGAACGGTTGGCGAATATCAAGTAATTTTATTTTTAGAAGCGGCTAGAATGATGAAGGCAAAATGTCCCCAAGACGTTTCTTTTATAATGGTAAGTTATCTTCCTACGCCGAAACTTCTGGGAGAGCAAAAGTCAAAACCGACTCAATTCGCCATTAGAACTTTAAATAGCGCCGGAATAATGCCTGATTTTATTCTTTGCCGAGCCGAGTCTCCGGTCGCTGATTCTATTAAAAATACTATCAGCACTGTTTGCAGTTTACCTAAAGAAAGAATAATTTCCGCTCCGGATGTTTACTCTATCTACGATGTCCCGGTTAATTTTGAAAGAGAAAATTTTGGCAATGTTATTTTGAAGTCAATGGGTCTTCGTCCGAGAAAAAAGAATATGGAGGACTGGTCTGTTTTCTCTGAAAAAATTAAAAATATATCAAGAGAAGTAAATATAGGAATCGTTGGAAAATATTTTAATTTTAAATCATGTCGAGATACTTATATTTCAGTTATAGAATCAATTAACCATGCTTCTTTTTTTCACGGCAGAAAACCGAATATTTTATGGCTGGATTCCGAAGAGTATGAAAAAAATCCGGAAAAGTTAAAGGAATTAAATAATCTGGACGGCATTATCGTCCCCGGAGGCTTCGGTCGGCGGGGGACAGAAGGAATGATTTTAGCCGCTAAATATGCCAGAGAAAATAAAATACCTTATTTTGGTTTATGTCTTGGTATGCAAATAATGACCATTGAATTTGCTCGAGATGTCTTGGGTCTCGGCGACGCCAATTCAACCGAGCTAAATGCCAAAACTAAAAATCCGGTAATTTGCACCATGGAGGATCAGGTAGAAAAAATAAAGAAAAGACAGTATGGCGCGACTATGCGTCTCGGCGCTTGTCCGGCAAAAATAGACAGAAATTCGATCAGCTTTAAAGCTTACGAGAAAGAAGATATCTCCGAACGTCATCGACACAGATATGAGTTTAATAATATTTATAGAGACGACCTTGAAAAGAACGGTTTAAGAATCGCCGCCATAAATCCGGAGATGGATTTGGTGGAAATTGTTGAGGTTAAAAATCATCCGTGGATGGTTGGTGTGCAATTCCATCCGGAGTTTAAATCAAGGCCGTTGAAACCGCATCCATTATTCAAAAGTTTTGTTAGCGCCTGTCTGAAAAGAAGATAAAAAAAGATAGAGATAATAAAAAAAAGAGACCCTTGCTTTGGGCATCTTTTTTGTTGTTTATTTTTACGCTTTTTCCGGAACGACGCTGACCACTTTTGATGTTTTTAATTTTCTGTCAAATTTAAGCATTTTTTTGGTCAGAAATTTGACCTTTCCAGTTGCTACAGAATAAAGAGTGTCATCTTTTCCTCTTTTGACGTTTTTTCCCGGATGGATTTTGGTGCCTCTTTGGCGAACCAAGATAGAACCCGGTTTAGCTAATTGTCCTGCGGTCATTTTTACGCCTAGTCTTTTTGATTGGGATTCACGGCCCAAACTAGTGGAACCACCTGCTTTTTTATGTGCCATAGAAATTTATGATTAAAGTAAAATCACTGCTCTAAGAGCAGATAAGCTATTATTTAAACTCTTTCTTTACTTTACAAAAATAGAGCAAAAATGTCAATATTATAGGCCAAATGGGATCGTATCATCTGTGTCATTCTTGTTAGTGACATAATTTGCAGGAGGAACACAATAACTGTCATAAATTATTTTGCTTCCCAGTCCATCACCATCTGCATCTTGATAATAGGTTTTAATTTTTTGATAAAGATAATTATTGTCATCGCAATCTCGTCCTGCTCCCCAACCATCATTATCACAATCATTATCGTTTAAGTCATCCGAGTTTGAAACAAACCCAGCAGGGAGACTACACGCCAAAACTGATGCGTCTGAACCAAGCCCATCGCTATCTCTATCTCTGTAATATCTTGTTCTACCTAAAATTGTTGAGTCTCTATCATTGCAATCAATTTCTGTACTAGAAGTATATCTTACGGGCGGATTAGCGAGACAAAAACTATGAGCCGGACCTACTTTGAATCCATCTCCATCATAATCTCTGTAGTATGATTGATATTCCCAGACTAGACGATCGTTGTCATTACAATCATTCTCTAAATTTGATGTATATCCTACGGGAGGGGAGGCAAGACAAAAACTTTCGGCAACACCTGTGCCAACTCCGTCACCATCCACATCTCGGTAATATGACCGATTTGCTGAAACCAACCTATCGTGGTCATTGCAATCAGAGCGATAATTAACTCCATCTCCATCTGCGTCATAGTAGGTGACAGGATATCCGGAAAACCAACCAATTAATTTACCAGAATCTGAAGCCAAATATATGTCGGCCGTTTCAGAGGGATTGTTTGTTATTACAGCTATTCCTTCTTGGTCAGCAACAGGGACATTGCTGTAATCAGCCAATACTGCTCCAGTAGTTGTCATTTCTATGAGGCGGTTTGATCCGTCGTATAGCACATATAGAACGCCGGTTTCTTTACTAAAAAATAAATCAGAAATGTCGCTTGTTGGTGTGCCGGCAGCAACAGGAATACCATACCAGCTAACGATTCTTCCGCTAGTGCTTAAATCAATATCAAAAGCATAAAGCAAATAATCGTCATTGATTGCTCCGCCGGGAGTTGGGGCGCGCTGAATGCCGGCATAAAATAAACCACCCGAAGCGCTGGCCGAGAAAGGATGATAGCCGTTTGGGACAAAGGTTAATCCTTCCAAGCCTTGATTGTCGGCTCCGGTTAAAACTCCGGTCAGATCCCATGTTCTGCCGGTTAACGCTCTGGTCACCCAATCATATTCTAAAATTGAATCTCTGTTTTCCAATCCGATGAACGCCTTTGTTGTATTTGGATCTGCGATAGTAATCGCTTCAAAATCCATATAAGAAGCCATTTTGACCGTATCTTGTCCGGAACCATCTAAATTCATAATTGTTACTTGGCCGGTATTGCAGACTGAGAAAAGTTTGTTTGTTACCGAGTTCCAGGCCAGTCCGCTAGGCTCATAGTTTCCTGCGGCGGAAATAACAATATCGCTATGACGGGTAAAAGTGACCGGCCAGGAAACAGCGAAAGATGAGAGTGGCGATAGTAAAAGACTAACAAGAATGGTGGCAGAAAGAATGATGGATTTTTTCATAAGGAGCGATTTTATAAGTTAATAGTTTATTAAGAATAAATTAAAAAAAACGTTATTAAATTATAACATTTTTTTAATTTTATTAAAATATTTAATAAAATATTATAGCGCAGATCAATGGTTGCTAATACAGATTTTTTTTCGCAGAGAAAATTTTTAAGTCAAACATGCGGAAGATGTTTAAAAAGAGAAGAATAAAATTGATTTAAAATTAATTATTTGAGTGGAGCTGAACAAAACCAAAGATGCCTGGAGAGGTGCAATTTTTTATTTAGTTAAAACCAAGAATATTACATACCCCACGTAGGCAGTAACCATAAATACTCCTTGCCATCTTTCAATAACTCTTTTTTTACCTATAAACATAACAACAAACAACACGATGCTGGCGAATATTGTCATCGCCATATCGCCGTTGGAGCTGGCATTAAATGGCAGTGGACGAATAATAGCGCTGGCGCCAAGAATCCAAAAAATGTTGAAAATATTTGAGCCAACCACATTTCCGATTGCGATATCTGATTGTTTTTTGTAGGCAGCCATAGCCGAAGTAGCTAATTCAGGTAATGATGTGCCAATGGCAACAACCGTCAAACCGATTAATGATTGACTGATATTGAAAAATTCTGCGATTTTAACTGCGCCATCGACGATCCATTTTCCACCAATCACCAAGCCGGCGAGACCAAGAATAATAAATATTATTGCTTTAGAATAACTAAATACTTTTATTTCCTCTTCAACTTCAACAATATCCTTATCTGATTTTGTAATCCCAAAAGTGTAATAAAGAAAAATAATAAAAAAAGATATAAGAATAAATCCGTCTATTCTGGTGATACTGGAAAAACCGGCTCCGTCAATAATCATATCATTAGCCATAAGCCCCAATACAACAGCGGCCAAAAGACTCAAGGGGATTTCTTTTAATATGGTATTTTTCTTTGCGGTTATAGGGTAAATAATGGCTGATATCCCGAGAATTAATAGTATATTTGCAATATTGCTACCCAAGATATTACCAATGGCAATTTCACTGTTACCTTGAATGCTTGCAAAAATATTGACAATAAATTCCGGAGTAGAAGTGCCAAAGGCTACGATGGTTAAGCCGATGACAATACTGGAAATTTTCAATTTTTTTGCGATTGAGGCCGAGCCATCGACTAAAAGATCAGCTCCCTTGATGAGGAGAAAAAATCCAACGATAAAAAATACGTAGGTGATCATATGGTTTATTTATTAGTAAATATTATATTAATTTTTATCTTGTAAATAGATTTTTTCGTAGAGTAGCGAAGCTAGATGTGTGATGTTTTTCCCAAAACCAAACCCCTCGTTATAAGATAGCGCCGTCAATTTTTGTTACCGTAAAATTCAAATTATTTTTTTCCAGTTCGATTATAGCGCCATATAGTGTGATATTTGTAGTGAAGATTTTTATCTCGTTGAAGGTGATGGAGCCAGGCGTTACGAACAACGTTCCTGCGTATGCGATGTTTGCCAGCGGTATAATATGCCCGAAGGGCGACCGCTGGCAAATATGGGTGGAGGCTTGCGGAGGTACGGAGCAAGCCGTAACCGCATACGCAGTGTTAGCTGAAATATTCCTTTTCTTTTCGACGATAGTCGTTTGTTTTAAAAAATTTTCAAATTTCTTTTTCCGTTTTGGGCTAAGGGCAGAGGGGATTAAGGGGTGAATGCCCGAGCCCAAAACACTTATCTGCTTTTAATATAATAAGTGATTTTTTAATATAGTCTTTTATA
>Ga0156825_109_pt2 | contig 5193 bp, 4 predicted proteins | sample RifOxyD2_FD_112125 | JGI IMG/M metagenome (GOLD analysis project Ga0156825, IMG submission 112125) | Candidatus Falkowbacteria bacterium RIFOXYD2_FULL_39_16
TTCTCACGTCTCTTTCTATTCCAAAGGCTTGTTTTTTTTCTTCTGACGACGGATTTTTTCCTCTAGCGTACTCAAGAGCTCTTGTTCCTGCCATTCTTTTTTCTTGATCTTTTTTCATCTTGTCCCTTAATTGAGCTGTTGTCATTTTTTCTCCCTTACTCTTTTCTTTCATCCCTGCTTCTAATTCTCTTTTTTTCGCATCGTGCCAAACTTTCCAAGCTGTTTTATGGGTTTTTATAATCCCCTCTTTTTTATACATTGCCGCCAAATCCCTTGCTTTTCTGTCGCTCACTTGTCGCGTAAGACTAAATCCGGTCATCTTTCTTGCCGCCAAAGCGTCTTTATGAGGAATCCAACGACCTGGCCTTCTGGCTTCATTCCCTGTTTCTATTAGTTTCTTTGCATTAACTGTTCCAGAAGTAGACATACTTTTAAAATTAAAAATCTATTTCTTTTATCTTACCCTTTCTTGCCAAAAACTTCAAGATAAGATAATATGTCTTATAGCTCAAAAGTGGAACTCAAGTGCCAAATACTAAAGCTAAAGCACCAAATTCAAAATTACAAATCCCAAATAAATCCAAATATCTAATGTCCAAAATCATAAACAATCGTTTTGAACATTTTAATTTTGTATTTTGATATTATTTGGAGCTTGTGGCTTTGGATTTGAAATTTTAAAATTAATAATTAAACTAATTCTTAACCCCCATTATGGACACAACAAACAACGAAAAACAAAGTTTGGAGCAATTACTTGCTGATCCAAATTTTCTAAAAATCCCCAAAGTCGGCGACGTGGTTCGCGGAAAAGTTTTAAGTATCAGCAAAAACGAAGTGCATCTTGATATTGAAGGATTAACGACCGGAATCGTGAGAGGTGAAGAACTCTGCAATGAATCAAGCGACTATGCCGATTTAAAGCCGGGCGAAGAGACTGAAGCCACCGTTCTTGAATTGGAAAATGAAAAAGGAGAAATGGAACTTTCTTTCCGCTTTGCCGGGCATAAAAAAATCTGGGATAAATTGAACGAAACCTTAAAATCGGGAGAAATTGTAAACGCCACGGTGACCGACGCCAATAAGGGCGGATTAATGGTCAATGTTAATAAAATCATGGGCTTTTTGCCTGTTTCTCAATTGGCTCCGGAACATTATCCAAGAATCCCGGGAGGAGAAAAAGCCAAAATATTGGAAAAATTAAGGCAATTTGCCGGACTGGTGCTTGAAGTAAAAATAATTGATGCCAATGGCGAAGAAGAAAAGTTGATCGTCTCGGAAAAAGCGGCTTGGGAGGAAAGACAGAAAAATATCATTTCTTCCTATAAAGTCGGCGATATTGTTGAAGGAACTATTTCCGCTTTGGCTGATTTTGGCGCTTTTGTGAAGTTTGAAAATCTGGAAGGGCTTGTTCATATTTCGGAAATCGCTTGGCAAAGAATCGAGCACCCGGAAGACGTCGTTAAAATCGGAGAAAAAATAAAGGCGGAAATTATCGGCGTGGAAGGTTCTAAAATTTTCCTCTCCATGAAAAAATTGGTTGACGACCCTTGGAAAAAAATCGCGGAAAAATATAAAATAGGGCAAATCGTCCCGGGCAAAGTTTTAAAAATAAACCCCTTTGGACTGTTTGTGGAACTTGATCCGGAAATTCATGGTTTGGCGCATATTTCGGCCTTGTCCGAGAAACCGATTCAAAGCCCATCCGAAGTAGCCAATATCGGCGATACGCTTGATTTCAAGATCATTTCCATTGAACCAATTGACCACCGCCTTGGCTTGAGCTTAAAACTTAACGAAAAAACTCCAACCCCAGCCGAGGAGGCGCCAAAGGAAAAAACTGAAGAAAAGATTGAAGAGAAGAAAGAAGAAGATGTTGAGGTAGAAGAAAAAACGACGGAAGAACCTGAAAAAACGGTAACGGAATAGCAGACTTTAGTCTGCGTCTTAGCAAGGTTGACGCAAGCTTCTCCCAAACCCCGCCCTGAGTAAAGGGCGGGGTTTTTGTTTAAGCCAAATAACACAGAAAATTAGCGAAATAACGCTATTTTTCTTTTAGAATAAGGGGGAAATAAATCGAAGCTATAAAAAAAGCCTTAAAACTTTAAAACCTTAGGAGACTTTAATTGGGAAAAAGCTATAAAAACGGCCATAATGGCCGTTTTTTAGTTATCCACAATTTGCAATTAGACATTTTTCTATCTATAGTTTAATATATATATATAAAGTCATTGATTATTATGACTTCAACTATATGAAACAATCGATTCTTTCGGCAAAACAAAGTGAGTTATTGGAAAATCTCATCGTCAAATATGGCCAAATCGTCACTTTTGGCCAAATTATTGAAACTGCAAAAAATAATTGGGATTACAAGCAAACTAAAAATCTTGTCACAAAACTATCAAAAGATGGCTGGTTTATTCGAATTAAACGTGGCCTTTACGCCATTTCCGAACTAAGCAGTCGCGGTTTTTTATCACTTTCACCCTTTATTATAGCCAACCTTTTGGCAAAAGATTCCTATGTTTCTTTTGAATCAGCCCTTCAATATCATGGGATGTTTGATCAACTTTTGAGCAAAACCATTTCCATTAGTTTAAAAATGCACAAATCCGTAAAACTAAACAACATGGAATATGTTTTTGTTAAAACTAAAGATGAGCTTTGCTTTGGTTACGAGGAAGCAACTGTGGATAATAAAATAGCCCGCATCGCCACGCCGGAGAAAGCCTTGATTGATATTATTAATTTTCACAAAAGCCAACTGGCGATTGACGTGGTCATTGAAAAACTTCACGAACACAAACATGATTTGAATTTTAATCGTTTTAATGACTATCTGTCTAGGTTCTCCACAACTACTATTAAAATTTTCGGTTTTATTTTTGATTTAATCCAAATAGACTCCACTCCTTTGTATAAATTGATAAAACAAAAACATGGCACGCATTGGATGTTAAAAGACAGCAAAAGATTCAACGCTAAGTGGCGGCTATATTATGACGAACATTTTGATCAATATGATTACTCGTCAACAACTGGAAATAACTAACCGCAAAGGTTTAAAATATCCGCTCCAAGTCGCCGAGAAAGACTATTTTCTCGCGCTGGTTTTAAAAATTATCGCCAATTCTCCCCTTAAAGACATTCTCATTTTTAAGGGAGGCACCGCTATTCATCATTGCTATCTTGAACAACATAGATTTTCCGAAGACTTGGATTTTTCCGCCAATCAGCGACCAATATCTTTAGAAGAATTAAAAAATATTTTCGCGGGAATAGATTGTTTGAGTGTTAAAAAGGATTACCTTTCCGGCGCTACGTTAAAAATTGAAAGACTTCAATATACCGGGCCATTGGTTCAGCCAAATTCTCTTAAGGTTGAAATCGACTTTTTGCAGAACGTATTATTGCCACCCAAAACTGTAAAATATAATAACGTTTGGGGCATTGATTTCGACGTTAGCGTCATGGACATAAAAGAAATTTGCGCTGAAAAAATCCGAGCGACAAACGATCGCGCTCGTTATCGCGATTTTTACGATCTTTTCCTTATTCTGGAAAAATATAAATTAAATCTTTCTGAAATTATTAACTTCATTGGACAAAAAGAAATTAGAAAAGCTATCACTAAAATCAATATAAAAAATAATTGGATAATCAGCGGGACTCAAAAGAAAATGGATATGGATCAAATATACTATTCACGGGAAATAGAAGATGAAAGAATTGAGGCAATGATTGACAGTTTGCCGTTTACCGAGATTAATAATCCGTAAAATTGATTGTCAAACCAAAGTAGAAATGTCCTAGCGGACGGTTTGTAAATTAATTTTGTTAGTTAGAAATTGTCTTCTCCAGGGATGGTTAATCGGTGGTTTGTAAGTGGGTTTACCCGTGGTGAGAGCTGGGATTTTGAGTTTAAATTCTTTCTCCGGTCGTCCTGGCAATATCGCATATTTTAACTCCCCGTCTCTCAGTTTCAGCTTAATGTTTCCATCCAAATGTTCCTCAATTAAGATTTTGTCCTTTCTACACACCATCACCGGCTGTTGCTGGTTTAGTTGGAAATACCGGTTTTTAAACCTAAGAGTAAAATCATTCATCACCACTCTCCTTGAATGAACGGAAAAAATGCTATTTAAATTTTCAGTGTCGCCTTTTGTCAGCGATCGGTGCAAGTCGGTTCGCTTGGCTGGCATCACCGCAAACCTTTGATTGAAGACGGGAATGAATTTATCCTCAAGAAATTTATTCGCGCTTTCAATATCGGAAATGTTTTGCAGGCGCAATTCTTTTACCAACCTGTCTTGCAATGTTTGAAACATTCTTTCTACTCGGCCTTTGGCCTCGGGGCTGTGGGCGGTGATGAGGGTAATATTTAAGTCTTGGCAAGCTCTTTGGAACTGTGTAATCAGTTCTTTATTGTCCTCGGCGCTCTTGTGGTTAATCTTGTAGGTACTGAATTTATCCAGGTAAATACTCGCTGGTTTGCCTTTTTCCGTTATGTAGGCCTTCCAAAAGTTAAAGGTGGGCAGAATGCCCTCATGGTGATCAAAGACAGCTTTGGTGATTTTCCCCGTGGCATCGTCAACAGCAAGGAGCAGACAATCCTCTTCGGTCCGATTAAAAAACCAATGGTGATAGCTCCCGTCATATTGTTCCAAAACGCCATAGTTTTCTTTTCTTGGTCTCCACTCGCGATGTTCTTTGTTCTTTTTTCTTTGTCTTGGTTTCCAGAGTTTATTTTTATTCATCAATGTTCGCAAAGATTCATCGCTGATTTTAATCTTATCAATCTCTCTAAGTTTTTCTGCGGCCAAAGTGGGGCCAAAGCCGATGTAAACCGACTTAAGCAACTTGATTATTTTATCGGCGGTTGACTGTTTTAATTTATGATTGCTTTCCCGACCACGGCTTTGGTGAACAATACTTTGAGGGTTGTTTTGAACAAAACGTTTTTTAAGTCTGCGAACTTGTCGCGCGCTAAGATGCATTTGTTCGGCTGCCTCAACGCCATTTATTCGTTTGTTTGCCAGATTGGTCATGACCGTAAAACGGTCAATGTCTTTTGTTGACATAGTGATTAGTGTCATAGGTTGTGCGGTTAATAAATAACCCGCACAGTATACCTTGAATTATCCAAGTAGGACATTTCTACTTTGGTATACTAGGACATTATCACTTTGG